>OLSG01000047.1_pt1 | contig 142537 bp, 104 predicted proteins | sample 1673041 | NCBI WGS metagenome assembly OLSG01 (sample SAMEA3136749, study PRJEB25190) | human gut metagenome | reverse complement strand
CCATACCGTCTGCACGTAGCGCGGCTCGCTCGGATCCGGCTCCAACTTGGCTCGAATGCGTCGTATGTACACGGAAATGGCGATAGACGAGTCCAGATACTCCTCTCCCCAAATCTCCTCGATAAGATCGCGCTTGCTGTATACCTCCCCCGGATGCGATGCCAGCACCGCCATGATCCTCGACTCCTTGGGAGTAAGCTCGACTCGTTTTCCCGCCAGGCGCACATTCCCCGTGCGCACGTTCACTTCCAGGTCGCCTACGTGGTATAGCTCGCTTTGGGGCGCGGACGCTGCGGCTTCTGCCGCAATTTGCGCGCGACGCAAGAGAGCCCCCACCCGCAACCGCAGCTCTTCTCCGCTGAAGGGCTTTACCAAATAATCGTCGCCGCCAATGCCGTAGCCAATGCGCTTGTCCACGATATCGCCTTTAGCCGTAAGAAACAGCACCGGTGTAGCCCGATCATGCTCGCGAATGCGTTCGCATACCTGAAAGCCGTCGAGAAGCGGCATCATTACGTCGAGAATGATCAAATCGGGCCGCTCATCCCAAAACAGACGCAGCGCCTCTTGCCCATTCCTTGCACGCAGACAGCGATGGCCATCTTTGGCGAGCATCTTCTCAATAGCGCTGCTCGAGCTATTGTCGTCGTCGGCAACGAGGACCAACGCGTCACGACGGCTCATGGTTTCCTCCTTCTCGTGAACACAACGAATCGGCTGAAGGCTCATCGGCCAAGGGAAGCCCCGTATCGGCGGCATCATCGCCTTCCTCGACCTCGTCGGGAATGGCCGGCAGAGGCAGTTCCACCGTAAAGCAGCTGCCTTCTCCTTCCAGGCTTTTCACTGAAGCATTGCCGCCCATCATGGTGGAGAAGTTACGCACAATGGACAGACCGAGGCCCGTGCCCCCCTCGCTCGTTGTTTCCGAATGGGGAGCGCTCACGAAACGATCGAAGACATGATCGAGCTGTTCGGCAGGAATACCGCAGCCGTTGTCGCACACGCAAATGACGAACCGTCCTTCTCGATAGGCAAGCTGCAATTCAACCCAACCTCCCGAATCGGTGAACCGCAGCGCATTGTTCACCAAATTCACGACGATGCGACGCAGCACTTCCTCATCACCCAAAAGCAAGGGGGTATCGGGGCTCACCTTCACCTTAAAGGACACATCCTTCTTCTTGGCCAGCGGGCCCATAGTAGCCTTCACTTGGCCAGCTAAATCGTATACGTCGAACTCGTCCTGGGCGAGACTGAGCGTGCCCGCCTCCAACTTGGCCGCATCGAGCACGTTGTTGATCATCGCCAGCAGTACGCGTGCGTTCGTCTCCACTTCATTTACGAGCGCACGGCTTTCTGGCGAGTCATCGGGCATGCGTTCTTTCCATAGCTCCGTAAAAGCGAGAATAGACGACAGCGGCGTTTTCAGCTCATGGGTAATAATGGTAAGGAAGTTCGACTGATCCTCGGCTTCATGGCGCAGCTTCTTGTTCTCGTCAACAATGGGAGCGGTAATCCAGGTACGCAGGCCCAAGGCAAGAACCAAGGTAACCGACCCCATCAGTACGCAGAAAAATACTACCGTGCTGACCAAATCGGCCTTCGCGTCGGCAATGATGGAATCCATGGGCATAACAATGGACACCGCGCCCGCCACGTCTCCTTCGGCCATTCCCTCTTTTGCATAGCCGGTGATATCCTTCTCACCCGCCGGATCACCGTGGCACGGCAGGCATCCATCCTCTATTTCAAGCAGGCCCACATAGCGGAAGACCGAACTGTCTCCTTGATGCTCGAGCCCGTAGTACTCTTCAACGACGCCCTCCTCGAAGGAGGAAAGCGCCTTGCGCTCGAAGTCATCGGGGGCATCCTCGGTGTTACGGGGATTTCCACGAATGTAGCGAATCGAATAGGCAGATCCGGCGGAGAAGCGCTTGGCGATGTCTTTGGCCGCCACCGCGCAATAAATTCCCGAGGTTTCGCCCGTCGCGCGGTTGATCTGCGGCTGGACGGCATCGATGTAATCCCAGGCAGCCCCAATCTCTGCGGACAGCACACGGGCTTCAGCGAGGGCGCGCCGATCGTTCTCAATGCTTTGGGCGTGGTAAAACCAGGCGAGATACACGCACAGCACAAGCACGCTTACCACACCGGCAAGCAGAAAGAACTTTTTTGCAAGGCGACGCCGCTCCAACCAAACCCCTTCTCATGGACTGACGACTGTTCCATTGTAGCGATTCGGCCTTCGCGCTGCGATCTGACAGCTGTTGCAAAATCGCAATAGTCGAACATGAACGTCGAAATACGTTGCGAAGGGGCAGCACCTAGCACCATGCGCCGAGCACATCTTGCGCGCCCAAGCAGCAGTAGTTCTTTTGGGACACCAAAAGCGGATTTGCCGCGACGATATCGTAAGAGGAGCCATCGTCGCTCACAGCGTCATCGGCTGCCGAGACGCTGTCTATAGCGCACAGGTAGAGGTTGCTGCCCTTATAGGAAAAATTCTCCCGCAAGCTGAGTTCATAGCGCAGAGGGCTCTCGCACAGCCGAGGCGCATGCACGTGCTCGGCAGCCTCTAGGGCGAAGCGTGCGATGGCCTTGTCCTTTTCCGCCCCCGAGGCGCGACCAAGGGCCTCTACCGCATCGAACATATCGCGCGACAGCGCGTTGAGAACTAGCGCCCCCTCACGCTCGAAGTTCCGTTTCACCGCCTTATCGCCATCCATGCACAGCGTAACCCCAAGTCCGTCGTCCCAATAGAAGTTCACCCAGCTGACAAGGGCAAGATGGGGCGACTCGTCCTTGTTGTAGGTGCTCGCAGCAAACACCATCATAGGATGCGGAATAAACTGATTCACGGCGAAAGGAGTGATATCCATAGCGACACTTTCTCATACGAGCCGGCGCCCCAACAGCACCGGCTTCTCTCACATCGTTCATGCGTCGAATGGGCTCTCACAGGGGAGGCTAGGTGAAAGCCCGATCCGCTTCCTTTTCTCGATAAAGCAGCCTACAGCTTCACCACCGTGGGCGCATTGCCAGTCATATCGGCAATGGTCGCCTCTCCATCAGTCAGGTAGAACACCTCGAAAATGGGGTTATCCGCCGTCTGGTACTGGTCTTTCAGCATGGAGATGTTCATGCAGGCTTCTTTCACGGCGCGATTGTCCTCGAACACCGCCTTCCCTCCCAAGCGGATCCACCGGAAATCAGGGGTGGACGCGCAAACCTCCACGTACGGATTTTCCTGCATCTCGGCAAACACGGTCTTCTGATTGTTGGTGCCGAACCACAGCTTTCCTTCGTGCTCCATCAGGAACATGAAGGGGCGGCACTTCGCCTTCCCATCGGCACCGACCGTAGCCAGATACTGGACGGGATTTGCGGTAAGGAACTCAACGACTTCCTGCATGGTTCGCTCTCTTTCTCTCGGTTGCGATTTGCCGGAGAGAGTATATAATGCTGTACAGTATTATGGAAAGTAGGAACTATTTTGTTATATAGTTTCATTTTGAATCTATTAAGGTAGGAGCTGTAAAATGACCACGCCTTCTGCTCATTCTCTTCCTCGTTGCCCCGTTGAAGTTACCCTTTCGCTCATCAGTAGCCGCTGGGTGGTGCTTATTTTGCGAGAGCTTATCTACGGAACGCGACGTTTCGGGCAGATTCGCAAGGCCCTCGGCGGCGTGTCGACCAAGGTACTCACGCAGAACTTGCGTACCATGGAGGAGAACGGCCTGCTTACCCGCGAGACCTTCGCCGAAGTGCCCCCTCGCGTAGAGTACACGCTTACCGCCTTGGGCCAAAGCCTGAGACCCGTGCTGCTTTCAATGGTGGAATGGGGCTCTCAGTACGCGCGGCTGCACGAGCATCGGAGCTCGGTGCGCTGCGACACCGGCGAGGTGCTCATAGTGCGTCGCAAGGACGATGCCTACGTTGCTTTAAACGAAGAGGGCGATGAAGTAGCCCGCGTTGTTCCGACGGATGCAACTTGGGAAGCTGAGATTAACAACTCATATCGGACGCACGTAGATGGAGCGGCTCTCATTGCCGCCGCCGAAGTCCTCACACAAGACTAGCATTCGAAAGAGAAGGGCCGCTCGGCGACGGTCAGAGCCTTAACTGGGCAGCGCTCCACCAGCTTCTTGCCACACGTTATGAAGAACTGGGCTTCGCTGCGACGGGCCGAATGGGCGACGAGATAGCCCCTTCCGTGCCTCTCTTCCCTTCAGAACCCAAAATAAGAGAAGGAATAAGTGAATAAGGGAAGAAATAGGGAAATAAGGGAAAAAATAGGGGAAATACAGAGAAGCCTCAATCAGCCCTACGGCATCATTTCGCAAAATAGCGAACCCTTGCGGTAGATGTGCTGCTCTGCAACGCGGCCCACACTCTTCCCGGTGCGAGCCGCGCGAAAGCACGAACCTTTACCCCAGCAGGGCTGTCACCTTCCCGAGCAAAGGCTCGAAGGAGACGCCGCGGTCTTCGAAATTGGGCTGCTTGGCGGAGATGAGCATGGCGTCGGCCGTGAAGTCGGCGGCGAAGGCCGTGGCCTCGGCCAGGTTCGAGCCGGCCATCACCGCAGCGAGCAGGGTGCTCGCGAACACGTCGCCCGTGCCGTGCAGCATGTAGGGCAGCTTGGCGTTGGTGGTTTCCGTGAAGTCGATGGCGTCGCCCCACACGTAGTTGTGGATGAGGCCGTCGCCGTGCTCGATGCCTTTCAGCACCACATTCTTCGCGCCGCGTTCGCGCAGTTCCAAAATCATCTCGCGCACCGTGGGCTCATCCACATCGGCGCCCTGCCACTCGCGGCCCAAGATGATGGCCGCCTCGGTGAGGTTCGGCGTCAAGATGTCGGCGCCGTTGGCCAGCGTGCCCATAGCTTCCACGAGCTCCGGCGTGTAGGTGGGGTACACCTTGCCGTGATCGGCCATAACTGGGTCAACCACGCGCAGGGCTTTCGGGTAGGTCTCCCACACCTGCTTGATGATATCCACCTGCTCGGGGGCGCCGAGGAAGCCGGAATACACCGCGTCCAGCTCCACGTCGATACCCGCCCAGGCAGCCAGGTAATCGCCCAGGATATCGGTGGTGTCGTGCATGTACCAACCGGGGAAGGCGGTGTGGCTGGAGAACAGGCCCGTGGGCACGGGGCACACGTCGCAGCCGGCGGCGGACAGCACCGGAATGGCCACGCCCAGCGAGCACTTGCCGTAGCCGCACAAATCGTGGATAGCGGCCACGCGGGGGATGTAGGCGTCTTCGCGTTCGTAGAGGTTCGTCATAAGGTTCCCTTCGAAATCGGCCGACCGCGCGGGCCGGCAAGGGGCGTTCGTTGAATCGTTCCCCATTCTAGCCCTCTTGCAGGCGCACGGCCCTCGGTTTTTCCGATAGGTATCCTAGCGGTTCTCAATCGCGCCGATGTTTTTGAGCGCGATCTCGATGCGGCCGTCCGGGGTGCTGAAGAACTCGATGAAATCGGAGTTCTCACCGTATTCGGCCGGGAAGGTGAGCTCAATGCCCGTGTCGGTGCGGATCTTGTGACTCTTGGTGACCCGCTTGGCCACGGCTTTTTCCACCACGACGCGCTCGGGCAGGGCGCCCTTTTCCACAGCGGCCTCGAAGCGCTCGGCGACGCGGGGCTGGTCGGCGAACACCTCGCGGCCGAGCTCGCGGGCGTCCACCTCGTCGGACTCCTCGGCGTTTACGGCCACGTAGGCCTTCGCCCGCGAAAGCGCCACCGCCGTGTTGGCGCCGAACTCCTCGGCGACCTCTTCCACCACGGTGGTCACCGCTTCCAGCACTTCGCGACTCGAGGCCTCCATGGAGCACTGCAGAAGGCCGTCGGGGATGATCCAGCGCTTCTCACCAGCGATTTCGCGCTCCTTGTCCACGAACCACACGGCCATGTCGTCGGCGGAGATGAGCGCGAACGACGCCACCTTCTGAGACGGGTTCGGCAGAATGGCGTGGTGCCGCGCGATGGTGGTAGCGGTGTCGCCGAAGTCGTTGCTGCCCACTTCGTGCATGTAGGCCTGGCGGCTCTCCAGCAGAATGATCGCGAAGTAGCGCGGGCCGCGGGCCTTGTAGGCGGCCTCGGCCTCCTCGTCGGTCATCTCGCGCACCGTCTGGTCGGCGTCGCCTTCGAAATCGACGACGAGCAGGTCGGTCGAGGGCGTCTTCTCCATGCGCGACAGCTCGCCGACGATGAACTCGCCGATCTGCTGGGACAGCCCCACGAAATCGCGCTCGCCGCGGAAATAGGCGCGCAGCTCCTCGGCGAACAGGCTGTTCTCCGCGAACGTGCCGCGCTTGCTGTCCAGGTTGCCCAGCGCGCGCTTGGCCTGGGACGTGACGTAGCGCTTGGCGGCCTTGTTTCCGAGGTCCATGGGCGCCTGCGCGAACACATTCACGCAGGACACGAAATCGAACACATGCAGAATGGCGTTGTTGATGTTCACAGGACTCCTTCTCGTGGAAAACGCCGATCTTTCGTCATTTTCAAGCCACGCTCTGACCAGGTAAAACCCTAGTTTTCCCAGCTCAAACACCCTGTTTGAAATGGCTGCAAAATGACGAAAGATCGGTCGGAACCGATCAGATTGCACAACCTATTATAGGGGAGAGATAGGAAAAGGCCATCCGCTAGGGCTCTAGCCACACATTCAAATCGACGTCGGCGGGGATGCCGGGGGCGCTGCCGGCGTTGGTGTACTGCCAAATGGCGAAGTCGAGCGGCGCGGTGGGAGCTTCCACATCGTACTCGGCCAACCACACTGGATAGGCGGCGCGCAGCTCGGGCGCGAGACGCAGCAAGTCGCGCTGGTTTCCGTAGAGCATGGGCGCGTAGCCGGCCGCGGCGATGGCCTCGCAGAACGCACGGGCATTGGCGGTCAGCTGGTCGCTGGAAAGATTGTTGGCTCGGGCGCCTTCGATTTCCACGGGCTCGTGGTCGTAGGCGACGTAGGAGAACGTGGCGCCCGCAGCCTCGGTTTCGCGCAGGTTGTCCAGAGCGAACCGGGCCTCCTCGCGAGCCTCGTCTTCGGTCAGCGCCTGAGAGAAGAAATAGGCGCTCACCTGGATGCCCACCTCCCCGGCGCGAATGGCGTTCTGGAAGAAGAACTCGTCGGCGGAAAGCGCACCTTCCGTGGCGCCCCGGTTGCCGATGCGGGCGAAAGCGAACTGCACGCCGGCGTCGGCAACGGCGGCCCAATCGATGTCGTTGCCCTGGTGCTCCGACACATCGATGCCCCAGCGCGAACAGAGCGCATCGTTCTCGTAGTACGCCAGCTTCTCGCCCTCGCGCACGAGGCCGGACCAATCGTAGGGACTCACGTAGGGCTCGATGGCGGCCACCTCCGCCGACTTAGAGGACGACCCGCAACCGACAAGCAGCCCCGCCGCCGCACACGCCACTGCGCACGCCGCACCGGCCACGAAGCGTCGCCGCGTCAGCGTCGCGATCCGGGGCGCCCGCAGCCCATCTATGTTGCGGCCATTCAATATCATGGGCAGTATTGTACGGCAGCGAGAACCTACTTCCGCAAGTTCCCAAACAACCCCCGCAAAAGTTGCCGGCTCGTCTCGCGCCCGATCTGGCCGATGACGGAGCTGACCGTTTTCATGGCCTGCTCGCGTTGTTTCTCGGCAGCTCGAGCGGCGCGCTCGGCTTCTTTCTCGGCCGCTTTCTGGGCACGCTCAGCCTCTCTTTCGGCAGCCTTGGCAACACGCTCTTCTTCCTTGGCCGCAGCTTTCGCGGCCCGATCGGCCTCGGCGGCCTTCTGCTTCTCGAATTCGGCGCGCTCCTTTTCCAGCTGGGCGCGCTCGGCAGCCAGCGCGTCGGCCTCGGCAGCGGCGCTCTTCTCGGCGGCAAGCTTCTCGTAGGCACTCTCGCGATCGATGGCCTCGCCGTACTTCTCCACCAGATGCGCCTGGGCCACGCCGATCGCCTCCAGCGTCGCCGCATCGGCAGCGGCCATGCGGCACTCCGGCGGCAGCACGCGCGCCCGTTCCACAATGCTCGGCTGGCCATCCTCATTCAGCAGCGACACGAGCGCTTCGCCGGTGCCCAGTTCCAGCAATGCCTCGGCGGAATCGAAGGCTGGATTCTCGCGGAAGGCCGCCGCTGCCGCGCGCACCGCCTTCTGCTCGGCGGGCGTGTAGGCGCGCAGCCCGTGCTGGATGCGGTTGGAAAGCTGCGCGAGCACCTCATCGGGAATGTCGGCGGGCGACTGGCTGACGAAGTAGACGCCGACGCCCTTGGAACGGATGAGCTTCACGGTCTGCACGATTTTGTCGGTCAGCTCCTTGGGCATGTCGTCGAACAACAGATGCGCCTCGTCGAAGAAGAACACGAGTTTGGGCTTGGGAAGATCGCCGGCCTCAGGCAGAAGCTCGTAGATTTCGCTGAGCATCCACAGCAGAAACATGGCGTACACCTGGGGCGATGCCATGAGTTTCGCAGCGTTCAGAATGTTCACGGTGCCCTGACCCGCATCGTCGGTCACGAGCCAATCAGTGATATCCAGCGCCGGTTCGCCGAAGAAGATGTCGCCGCCCGCATCTTCCAGGGTGAGCAGCGCGCGTTGAATGGCGCCGACCGACTGCGACGACACGCGGCCGTACAAGGCTTCCACCTCACTGGCGTGTTCGGAGAGATACCCGAGCATGGCGCGCAGGTCCTTCAGATCGATGAGCAGCATGCCGTTATCGTCGGCCATGCGGAAGGCGATGGCCAGCACGCCGCGCTGCACGTCGGTCAGTCCCAGCAGCCGCGCCAACAAGTCGGGCCCCATGTCGGAAATGGTGATGCGCACGGGCACGCCGTCGCCGCCGAGCATATCCCACAGGCGCACGTCGCAACCCCGAGGCTCCCAGCCTGCGGCGCCCAGAGCGGCCGCGCGCTCGCGTACTTTCTCGGTATCGTCGCCAGGCTGGGCCATGCCAGTGACGTCGCCCTTCACGTCAGCCATGAACACAGGCACGCCGGCCTGGGCGAACCCTTCGGCCAGCACCTTCATGGTGACCGTCTTGCCCGTGCCCGAGGCTCCTGCAATGAGCCCGTGGCGGTTCGCCTGGTTCAGCAGCAGATAGCAGGGATTCTCCCCCTGCGCCACCTTGATCTTGTCGCCTTCGAGCATGGGAGCCTCCTAACCGGTCGGAGCGAACGTTGCCCCCATGGTACGGGAACGCCCCCGCCGCCCGACCGCCTCGCGCCAACCCGTTGGCATACCGTAGGCTTGCCAGCTAGGCGGTCTCGCCCGGAAGGTCACGTCCGCTGCCAGGCTAGTTGGTCTCGCCCGTGAGGCCGCGCCGCCAGGCTAGGCCGCCCCGCCGGCATCGTCGCGCAGGGCCGGCGACAAGTAGTAACCTTCGGTGGAGAAGCGCTTCTTGTAAGCGAGAAAGCAGATGATCACAACGGAGAGCGTCGTGGCCGCCGAAATCATGAGCAGCACGACGATCTGGTACTTCGCCGCGATAACAGGATCGGCACCCGCCAGAATCTGGCCGGACATCATGCCGGGAATCTGCACGATGCCCGCTGCCGACAGCTGGGCCAAAAGCGGCGTCATGCCGGCGCCCACCGCCGCCTTGATGGAAGGAAACGCCGCCTCGCGCGGGGTGGCGCCCAGGGCCACCATCATGTATATCTCGTTCGCACGAGAATCCATGCTGGCGAACAGTCTATCGGTGGCCACCGCTGCTGCGGCCAAGGTGTTGCCGAGAATCATGCCCGAGATGGGCACGAGCTGCATGGCGTTGTACCACGGATCGGCGTGGATGATGCCCTCAACCACGATGAACGCGATGACCATGGACGACACGGTAATAGAAAGAAAGACGTCGGCCCAAAGCCCCCGTACGACCTTGTTCGTGCGGCCCGTGGCGATCTGCGTCGCCGCGATGCACATGCCCAGCAGCACCAGACACACGAGCCACCACGTCTGGTACTTGAAAAGGTAGCCCAGAAGCAAGCCCATGGCGAGCGGCTGCAGAAACGCCCGCACGGTAGAGACGGCGATGCGGCGGGTCTGCCCGAGTCCCATGCGCCACGACACGATGCCCGCCACCAACATGAGCAGACTCGCGCCCACCAGTTCCACATATCCGATGTTCACCACGCCGCCGGTCATCGGGAGCCCCCCTTCGCAGAGGGCTCGACCGGCTTTCGGTCGGCCGGCGCAGGTCGCAAAGACGGCGAGTCGCTCCTTGGCGATGCGACTGGGTCGAATGCGGAACCAACAAGAGGGGAAACACCGGAAGGCGCACTGGGCACCGCCTTCAGCTTCGCAAGCACTTCATCGGCTCGCGAGTCGCATCCTTTCCCCGCGCTTGTAGCGGGTGCGTTGTCGGCCGTGATCTCGTTTTGATGGTAGGTCATCTTCCCATCGGCCAGCGTGAACACCCCGTACGCGTAGCCATCCTCGGCCCGATGGCGGATGCGCAAGCAGGCGGCCCCGCCCGCGAGCATCGCCCGCGTAAGCCGACTGACGGCCACGGCCGACTCCTCATCAAGCGCCGCTTCCACCTCATCGAGCAGCAGCACGGTCGGTCGTGTGGCGAAGGCCCGCAGCAACGCCACCCGAGCAAGCTGGCCGCCCGAGAGCTGAGCCGCCGCGTGATCGAGCGTCACGCCATCGAGCATCGCCAGGGAAAGCATCTCGTTCAGCACGTCGTCATCGGGCTTCGGCGAGCCGGCATTCACCTTCAGCGTCCAGGGAAACAGCAGGTTGTCCCGCACCGTGCCGGGCACCAGCGACGCAGCCTGAGGCACCAGGCACACGCGCCGGCGCCATTCCGTCGGCTTGAACCGATCAACGGGAACACCCTCGAGCGCCAGCGTGCCGCCCGAGCGCGGCAGCATGAGCGCGCACGCGTTCAACAGAGTGGACTTTCCCGATCCGGAAGGCCCCGTGAGGTTGTACAAGCAGCCGGCTTCCAACGAGAAACTCACATCCGCAACGGGCGCGAACAGCTGCCCGTCGCGACGAAACTGCACCCCGATATGTCCTGCCTCGAATAACGCCATGCGAGCATGATACCCGACCCCGCGATCTCCGCAACAAGTGCCCACCGTTTGTGATCCAGTCGCTATGCGAGCGCCTGCACGCGCTCGACCATACGAGGCGATTGCCGTAGTAAGATGGAACCAGAAACGCACGACAAGCGCGAAAGCGACGAAAGCGAGGCGGCATGGTTTACGACGAGAGGGACATTCGAAAGGCGCAGGCGCTGGACATCGCGCAGAAGATGGTGGTGGCAGCGCGGACGGCGCCCAAGGGCAAAGGCGTCGATGTCGTGGAATGCGCCGTGGTGGACGGCGACGATTTGGAAGCGCTCGCCTGCACCATGGAGGCCGTCGGCGAGGATCGCGGGTTCGCATTCTTCCTGCGCGACGCCAACTGTGTGCGCAAAAGCCTCTGCATGGCGCTCGTGGGCACGCGCGAAAAAGCCCAGGGGCTCAACTGCGGCCACTGCGGTTTCGCCACCTGCGGCGAGCGCACGCCAGGCGTTCCCTGCGAGGTGAACTCCGTAGACGTGGGCATCGCCCTCGGCGCCGCCGTGTCGCGCGCCCAGGCCTTCGGCGTCGACACCCGCATCATGTTCTCCGCCGGCCTAGCCGCCCAACAGCTGAGCCTGCTCGGCGAAGGCGTGGGGCAGGTGTACGCTATCCCGGTAAGCATCAGCTCCAAAAGCCCGTTCTTCGACCGCGGGTAGGTCAGCTGCGGTCGCATCCGCTCCAGCATGTTCCAGAAATCGCGCCATAATCGCGCCAATCGCGCCATAATCGCGCCAATCGCGCCATAATCGCGCCATAATCGCGCCAATCGCGCCATAATCGCGCCATGGCACGATTCCGAAGGGGTGGTCACCGTGAACGCGCATCAACTGCGAGACATTATCGAAGAGGGCGAGAACGACCGCATCGAATTCAAGCGTTGCGGCAACCAACCTGAAAAGGATCTCTTCGAAACCATCTGCGCGTTCGCCAACACGTTCGGCGGCACTATCCTGCTCGGCGTAGAGGACGACGGCTCTCTCACGGGCATCGATCCAGCCCAGGTGCTTCCCATCACGAGAAACGTCCTCAATGTCGTCAACAACCCCAACGCCTTCGACGTGCCCGTCTCCATGGAATTCGAGCATATCGAGATCGGTGACCGCCAAATCATGAAGATCGACGTTCCCAACAGCCCGCAGATGCACAGCTACAAGGGCAAAGTATACGAACGGCGCGGGGATGCCGATGTCGTTGTGCGCGGAAGCGCTCCTCTCGCCGAGCTCTGCATTCGCAAGCAGGGAATCTATACCGAACAGCGCATTTTCGAGCATGTATCCCTGAGCGACCTGAGAGAAGACCTCATTGACGAGGCCCGGCGACTCGCTCTCGCGAAGAGAAAAGACCATCCGTGGGGAGCCATGACGAACGCGCAGCTCGTCGAATCGGCCGGGCTCTTCGGCAAAGACTACTCAACGGGAAAGCAGGGCTATAACTTGGCAGCCGTCGTTCTTCTCGGCAAGGACGAGGTTATTCGATCGCTGTGCCCCACCTACAAAACCGATGCACTTGTGCGCCAGCACGACACGAACCGCCACGACGATCGGCTCGTGGCTACCACCAACCTCATAGACGCCTATGCCCAGATCGCCGGGTTCTGCAGGAAACATCTTCCAGACCGCTTTCTTATGGAAGGAGACTTCGCCCTCAGCCCCCGCGATACCATCGTGCGCGAGCTGGTCGTCAACTGTCTCATTCATCGCGAGTTCACCAGCCCCTTCCCGGCAAAAGTCATCATTGACAATGAGGGCATTCGAACCGAGAACGCCAGCCGAGCTTCTTTCGAAGGACCCTTGGAGCCTGACACCTTCAGCCCCCTCCCGAAGAACCCTCTCATCGCTTCGTTCTTCGTGCACATCGGTCTGGCCGAAGAGCTGGGCAGCGGCACGCGCGAGCTGTTCAAGAATTCTCGTCTCTACACGGGCCGCGACCCCGAGTTGGAGGAAGGCCTGATCTTCAGAGCGTTCGTACCGACGGTTCCTGCTGCCGAAACGGTGCACAGCCCGCTCGGGCAGCACACCACTCGAGCGGACGAGCCCGACGAGGCTGTCGCCCTTGCCCTGAAATTGGCGGAAAGCGCTGAGGGCGTGCGAACTGCCGACCTGGCTAATACAGGAATTTCCCGGAGAACGGCCCTGCGTATCATAAGCGAGCTCGTTGAGCAGGGTAAGCTCGCTCCGCAAGGCAATGGTCGGAGTCGCGTGTACCGCCGATGCCCCCGATAGAAACGTTCGGAACGCCTGAAAACTCAGCCACAGCGGCTGGCATGTCCGCGCAAAAATGATTAGAGAGGTCATCATGACAGACCACGCACTCGCAAGTTTCGAAGCGAAGGACGGCACGGGCCGGTGGGAGGTTTTCACCTGGGGCATTATCGCCAACGGCCAGCGCTACCACTTCACGAAGCAGTCCCATATCGTGTGCGCCGGCCTGCCGGGGCGCACCGAGAAGCACGTCTACCAGACCGAGGAAGATGACGGCTTCGGGCTGTGGGCGGCGCTTGCCGTCTACCAGGAGACCGGAAGCCTTGCCGACGCCGGCCTCGCTGCCTGGGCGTTGGGCGGTCCGAGCATCGAGACCCACATCGACACGCGGGAGATCCCCGGCAACGTGACGCTCTCCATCGGACACTTGCGCCGCGGCCGCGATGCCAACCTCTCCCTGCGCTACCGCGAGGACGGCCGCTGGGTTCAAGTCGGTGCCATCCAACACTTCGCCGACATCACCCTTGCCGCCATCACGGCCTACCGCGCAGGCGCGCTGTAACGGCGCTGACGCTCAGGATTTCTGAATCCCTACAAAATGCAGTATGAAGAATCGCAAAAGTGCATAAATTAGCAATTTGAAGATGCTAAAAAGTGCAGCGGGCCGCTTTAACTGCGCCTCAACGACCCCCTAAAGAGCCGGCCGCTCCCCCGTTTCAACATAGCGATCAATGTCGGCAACCATTAGGTCGGGCGACTCTATGTGGTAGAGAAAGTAATTGTCCAGCACATATTGCGAGAGACCCTTTTCACGAAAGAGAGCCGCCACCTCCGGGCCCGTCAGCCCCTTCGCTTGCCGATAGTACTCGATGGCGAACACGAGAAACCGCATTTCCTTGCTCATGACTGCTCCTCCGGGTCGTCGAAAAAGCCGCGCTCCACTTCCTGCCGGTACAAATCCGCCAGAGCCGCCGAGCTGAGATGCCACAGCCCGCTATCGGGATTGCGTAGCAGCTCATAGAAGTTCGACGCATAGAACTCCTCGATCTGGTAAGGCTCGGTGAAACCCAATCGCTCAAACAGGCCGGGAAGCGTCGCCGTGCCGAGCAGCACGGATAACTGCTCTGGAGACTTAGCCATTCACCCTCACCTCTCTACAATCCGCGCCGATTCGAAGGTCAGCATTTCCAATGCCCTATCGTTACAGAAAAGTATCTGCGTGAAAAGCTTTTTGATCTTTAGCATTTCCAAAGCAGCACGAGCCGTGATCTGCCCTTGTTCGTAGAGCGTTACCGTTGTGAATACGTCATCGTTCGCCACGGGCCCAATGATAATGTCCACTTCGAGTGCTTTATCGCGACCTTGCTTTCGGTTGTGCACGACGAACTCCAGCCACTCTTCATTAGGTTCGGAAAATTCGAGAACGCGTAGCTCGCGCCCGGCTCGCTCCATATCGCATTCGTAGCTATTCAGCGTCGGAGCCCCCTCCATGCCGCGGCGCACAAAGGCCTTGCGAGCGAAATCCTCCGCTTGAGCAAGGTTTGTCGTGGTGTAAAACCCTGTTCCGAAATCCAAGTAGGGAGAACGATTCACAATCCTCGGCTCACTGGCCGTTTGAGTTGAAGCATGGTATAGCCGCATGAAGTTCTCGCCTTTCGGATAACACCTCTTACACTGGCCGAGACGGGTTAAAAAGGACCGCATCCCATGATGGCAGAATAGCACGCCCCAAAGCTTCAACCCACCCGAGAACGTGCCGATTCTCTACGCAGGCAACGCATCGGCTGGAATGCGCATAACGGGGAGCTGTCGAACCTGCTCGTCAAGAAAGAAAGCGGATCTGGAAATCACAGTCCGTGATTTCAAGTGACAGAGGATGGGGCCTTACGCGAACGCCTCCTCCATGCCAATGCAGAATAGATCCATTGACACCATAAGCAATGGCATTATCTTTAGCTATAAAGCCCCCGAACGGCGAGGAATCACCTCTTCCGGTGCTTTCATTTTGCGTTGGCATAGAGCGCTTCCTCAACACAGCAAGGTGATCAGAATGCGATGTCACTCTTAATTATGCAGAAAAGCTTTAGAGCCACCGCCTCAAACTTCAATGCTATTAAAGAAATAGTTGCAGCCTGTATTGGAGTCTGTTCCCCAGAATTGCGAGAAGACGTTCATCTCTTGCGTAGTGCCAGGGCCCAAATAGAAGGAATAAGTCACCACTTCATCGTTGATGGCAAGCGTATGGAAATTCCAGGACTCCGAGTCGAAATACAAAGCTTTATCGAGCTTTTGAGCTAGCGATTGTCCCCCGTCGGGCATCATGCGAGAGAAATGCCAATCTTTGGAAAGGATAAAGTTGAAAATGGTTGAGTCAATTCCGCCCGATCGAATCTCACGCCCGATTGCGCTGTAACCAGAAGGCGCAATGCTGAAGAGATGAACTGCGTTGTCGTAGCCGATAGCAGTACTCAGCTTATCGATTATCTTTGAATGAGCCCGATCGCGGGACATGCGACTTTCTGCAATATACAAATAGTGATCAGAGGAGGGGTCGCTGAAAGATCTTCCGGTCGACATTTCTCCGCCAGCCAAAAGAGCTAGCCCGGGGTACTTTGCGGCCGGCGTCTCCTCAATCCAGCTATCCTTAACCCGAAAACGCGCTTGACCACCAGGCTTTATGCTTTCCCAATGCCAGCCGGGCGTCGTCTTAAAGTCCCATCTTCCCATGCTATCTCCTAATATCAAAGCGTCAAATCTTTTGATCGCAAATCCTTCTTAATTCAAAGAGGCGCACTCCTTTGTTGCAAGGTCGGCAAAAAAGGCCTGCGCCTCATGGCTCCCCGCATTTACCAAGACGCCCTCTCCAAATACTGGATGGGTCAGGGGATCGCCCGAATGAAGGCTTCCGTCTTCGTTCGAAAACCACGTCTTAAGCAAATCAGAATAAGGCATGTATTGAGTCGTCGCGCCATCGAAATCCGTACGAGACAAAGGAGTCGTTGACGCCAATTCTATTTTATTAGGAACAAAGATCAATCCCTGTTTATTAAATGCTGTAAATATTGCACTTTCTAACAAACTTTCGGCGAATAGAATGCCCCATAGAACACCCTTCTCGCGCTTAAACAAATCTAAAGCCAAATCTTCATGCGACACAATCGCTTCTTTCGCAGACCTATAAGCCAATTGCTTAATCACCCCTGCATACTGTTGCGCATACGCCAAGATTGCTTGCCCATCCGCGCCGAAAGGTATATCCACTCTTTCGCGGAAGGCTTTTCTATAGGAGACGAATGAAGATATCTCCATGCTCTTGCTTGCTTCTGGTGGCAGCAAAATCGTCTGTCCAAGCAATGGCATTAACGCAAAAAGCTGCTCCCCGGAATTTGAGTATAGACAACCAACATCCTCAAAGTTTTGTGCGAAATTTCGTAGGCCGCCTCTTTCCATTATGGAGGAAATTATAGAGCACACATTCCATGCTTCGGCAATCCTAAACAATAACTCTTGGTTCGCCTCTTCACTTGCGGTATACAAAATAGCTCCTTCTAGCCAAGAATCAATAAGTGGAGAATAGCTGACGCACTGACGCCTCATTGCCCAATGGAGCTATTTCTTGTCATGCAAGGATCATCTCTTATAATTCCCCTCATGCGAAACGCGGCAACACATACTTCATCCCCCGGTTATGCAGCCTTTATTAGCTATCGGCATTTGCCTCGGGACGCGGAGGTGGCTTGTGAGGTGCAGCGGGCGATTGAGGAATACCGGCTACCACGGCATGTTGCGCAGGCGCACCAAGCCTTTCGTCCCCCTAAACTCGGCAAATGCTTTCGCGACGAGGACGAGCTTGCGGCTTCGCACTCGCTGCCCGACAGCATTCGGGAGGCATTGGCGGCTTCGCGCGCACTAATTGTCATTTGCTCGCCGGAAACGCAGGAAAGCCCCTGGGTGCGACGAGAAATCGAGATGTTCGAGCAGCTCCACGGGCGCGAGCGCATCATTTGCGTGCTGGCCGCAGGCAGTCCCGAGGAAAGCATTCCGCCCATTCTGAAGACGCGCCTGATACCCGACGCCAGCGGCGTTTTGCGGGAAATGCCGGCCGAGCCCCTCGCCGCCGATCTGCGTCCGGAGGCTAAGGCCAAGCGCAAGGCCGAACTGCTGCGCATCATCGCCGCCGTCGCCGGCTGCAGCTACGACGATCTCCGCCAACGCGAGCGAGCCCGCAAGCGCAAGCGCATTGCCCTCGCGTCCGTGGCAGCGGCCCTCACCATCGCCGCCGTCGGCGTCTTCGCCTTCCAATTTCACCAAACCAGCGAGGCGGCGCTCATCGCGGAATCGAAGAGCCTCGCCGCCCAGGCGCTCGACCAGTACGCCCAGGGGGAGACCGCGCAGGCCATCGAGACTGCGCTTCAAGCCCTCCCCTCTTCCGAGAGCGACACTAGCCGGCCGCTCGTTCCCGAAGCCCAAGCCGCCCTCGAAAAGATTCTAGCGCTCAATCCCGATCCGGAGCAGCCCTGGACGCCGTTCTATCTGTTCGAAACGGACGGGGAAATCGTAGATGTCACCTACAGCCAGGAAGGTACCTGGGCCGCCGTCCTCGACGCCACAGGAACCGTGTCCCTCTACAACGCCGACAACGGAACGCTTACGGGCACGGCAACACCCCACGTCTTTGAGCTGAGGGATGACACAGTTCCTGCGAGAGACTGGTTTATCAAGGCCATATCCCCTTCGTGCCTCGTTATGGGCAATGTAACGGGGCCAGGCGGCGTTGTGGTCATTGATCCCCTCACTAATGAAGTCCTCTTGGATCTGGATGACATCTACCCGCTTACGGCAATACCGCTCGAGAACGAGACGGGCTCCTCCGACTTCGGGCTGCTCACGTATGGCACTCGTTCCATAGCGGCTTTTCTCGTTGACGCGCAAGCGAAGAATCTCCTCGCAGGCGCCGAGATGCCCGTCGACCAGTTCCCGCGTATGGCGAACCTCGACACCTTCTGCATTCAGAAAGCGCCTGCAAGGGCCTATTATGCGCTCGATACGGCGCTCGTCACCTTCAATCTCGCCGATGAAACCGCACGCCAAGACACCGTTTCCGATGCCACGATCCAATCGGTGCACTGCAAAGACGACCTCGTCGCCTTTGCAGCGGCAAATATCGAGAACAGCAGCGACGGCATCAACAACTACCCCTTCTCCATCACCGTCGCCAGAAACACGGGCGACGGCTTCGAGACCCTTTGGACCTACGAGGACACCTTCGCTGTCACCGTCAGCACTAGGAACGATACCCCGCAGCCCTTCGCTAGCGTCCCGAAAATAGTCGACATTCTCCACTGCGGAGAAGATCTGGTCCTTGCCGCGGCCGGGAAGAAGCTCTACGCCTTCAGCCTTACAACAGGCGAGGTCGTCTACGAGCAGGAATTCGCCGCCTCCATCGTCGCAGCCCAACCCTGCTTCGTCGAAGAAGACCGCTACGCCATCTCGCTGGCCCTTAGCGATGCCACGCTCAACGTGATCAGTCCGTTGTTCGACGTCACAACCAGCACCGATTCCAGCACGACCGCAGTTCCGTTTACCCTCAATGGCGCATGGCTGGGTGCGGACAATTACGGCAATCTTGTAGCCTACCTGCACACCGCCGACCGGCTGAACCGCATCTACTGTTATCTGTTCCGGCCTTTCTGCGACAGCACCGTTGCCGAGGAGTTCACCCTCGACGAGCTTCTGGCCTATGCGCGCCAGGCCGTCGGCCAATCGTAGCGCATGCCCCTTCATTGCCCAATGTCGGTGCTTACGGCAGGTATGATAGGCACGTTATCATGCGGAATGCGCCATAGCGCACGCGGAAAGAAGGGAGGGATTGGCCAACCAATGACGAAAGTCAGACAGCGCGCGTCCCTTCCCGTTGACGCCGTCAAGCTCGCGCTTGAGCGGGAGCACCAAAAGCGTGAGGACATCAAGCCCATCGAGCTTCTGAAAGTGGCCCTGTCCGCCTATCTTGCCTTCACGTTCAACGAGGACGAAGCGAACGCAAAGGCGACGGCCAAGACGCCTCTCGAGTCAACGGACAGCGCCGCCCTTCGCCGCGGAACCCAGGCGGCCGTCGACCGGCTGCTCTTCAACGCTAATTACTGGCGTGCCGCCTACGAATCGCGCGTTTTCGAAGCCTGCGAGCGGCCAGAGAACGCCCGGCAGTGCCTGCAGGCCCTCTCGGTTTGGACGGCGCACACCCTCAAGCTGAACACGCTGTCGCCCAACGAGGCCGTGGCCACCTTCGAGCGCTTCTGCCCGCCTTTCGCCCTGAACCGACGGCGGGGATCCCACGATCGGGATCGCGCGGGAAAAGGCCCTCTTCCCGATTTCAAGCGCGCCATCAGCCAGATCGCCGCAAGCGGAAGCGAGTCCGAAGCCTCCCTTGAGGCACTGCGCGCTCTGCTAGACACCATGGAGGCCGAGGCCGTCGGCTACGAGGGCCTAGGAACTGAAAGCTCCCTCACCGCCCTGTTCGACATCCTGCCCGCCTGGTGCCTGCAGAACCGCATCGAGCTGGTCAGCGGCCCGTGGTGGGACGACTGCGCCGTCATGAACGCCATCATCGACACGCTGCACGCCCGTTTCGTCGAGCTCGACTTCGGTGGAGCGGTCTGCGATTACTTCCTCGAATCATGCTACGAGGCGCTGGACGCCTACCACCGCGACCTTTCCAGCGAGCCCTGCCCTTGGAGCGAGTTCTCCGTCCCGGAGCTGATCGCCGTCATCCGCGAAGAGCGCGAGCGCCAACCCAGTTTCGAAACCGACGGATACGGCAGCAACCTTCCCGCGTGGCTCATCAGCAAAGAGCAGCTCGTCTGGAACATCTGGGTCTGCGCCCTTTACGGCCCGGCGAGCGCGCGGCCGCTGCTGGTCGATTCGCCCGACTTGCTGGCCAGCCAGGGGTACGCCGGCAAGACCGACGTCATCACCGAGCTGGCCCAGACGTCGTTTCTGCGCTACACCGCCGACCGCATCGCGTCGCAGACCGACCAGGAGTACGCCTCCTTCGCGAGCCTGCCGCCCGATTTGCGCGACTCCTCCATCGCCTACATCAGCAGCATCCACAGCAAGCTGGAAACGCTCGGCTACGAAGTGCTGCCCGCCGGCAGCTGCTACCCTGAGCGCTGCGTGGCCGCCTTTACCGCGAGCGAGGTGGAATGTCTGGCCATTCTGGAGCACCGTCGCTGGCTGCGCGAGCGGCAGCGCGCCGGCTGGCGCTACGGCACCGCCAAGGACGTGGAGCGCCGGCGCAGCCCCTACATGGTGCCGTGGGAGGAGCTGCCCGACCGCGCCAAGGAATGGAACCGCTCGGCCGTGCGCAGCATTCCCAGCCTGCTGGCCAGCGTGAACCTGGCCGTGGTGAAGTAGCGGCGCCTTTCCCGCGCAATAGCGCCGTGGTGAAGCAGCAACGGGTCGGTAATGGTTGGCGGCTGCTTCTGGCGCGGCGACGTCGGGGGCTTCTAAGATGGAGGTCGCGCCTGCCCCTGCGGGCGTCCATCGACGAAAGAAGGCTCATCATGACTGAATCGACTCAGGTTCTGCATCAACTGAAAGTGGCAACCAACTACAGCAAGCTGGCCATGCACAAGTGCGGCCCGCGCAGCTTCAAAAGCGGGCAGGGCGCCATGTGTAAGGTGCTCTACAAGTTCGGCGACGGGAAACTGTCGCTGAAGAAGCTGGAGGAGCGTCTCGGCTGGGACGGCCACGAGGTCGTTCGCGTGGCCGAGAAGGCCCAGGAGAACGGCTACGTGCGCTTTGCCACCAGCAAGAAGGGCAAGCTGTCCGTAGCGCTGACCGACAAGGGCACCATGGTCGTCGAGAAGCGCCTGGCCGCCGAGGACCGCGCGGCCGACGAGGTGCTGGAGGGCCTGTCCGACAAGGAGCGCGAGTGCCTGCTGAAGCTGACCGGAAAGGTGATCGATAACTGCAAGGCCATGGGCGTCGACTACCGCACCATCGCCGTCAAGGGCTGTCGCGACCGCAAACCCGGCCACCATCACAACCACGGCTGCTGCCGACGCTAAAACAGAGCGAAAGAGCCGCCGATCGAATGAGCTCGGCGGCTCTTTTATGGTCGCAAGGAAAGTAGGACGACGAAGGCTCTCGTTGACACCGCGGGCGTTACCTGCAAAACCGCTTTCGCCACCCTTCAAAAACTCTGCCGTGACGGGTTGTTGGATGGAGGGGGTCAAAGCTCTCGCGACCCACAACAGTGTTACATATTGCGTAATGATTGATTACTCAGTATTGCGCAGTAGCTACTCAGCAAAGCACGCCTGCCAGTCAATGGCCTCCATGATCGCTACAACCGTCTCGCATGTCCCGGCGAGGGTCATGTCGCCCACGTACGGATACTTGCGGGCGTACGCCGCCCATCGATCCCGCATGACGGCGTCGGAGGCCACCTCGGCCATCACCGCGCGGTAGCTGCCCATCGCGGCAAGCGTGCCGCGCTTCCCGGATGTAGCCGCAAGGGCGTCCCGGAGCACGTCTGGCTCCACCTCCGCCCTCCTTGTGAGCCAGAGCATGCGCAGGTCGTAGTAGTCGCGCGGGCGTGTGTTCGCGATGCCGCGGCTCACGACCGTCTCCAACTTTTCCGCCAGCGTGGTGGGGAGCGGGTAAGCCATTAGCGAGAGTGAGCGGTTGTCGAACATGAGAGGATAGCTGTACTCGACAGCGTCGGGCGTGATCTTGTCGCCCGTGGTCACATCGACGGTGACAGGCGAGCGCATCTTCTCATAACTGGCCAACAGGTGCACGCGTATGCCCGGGTAGTCATCTGTCTCGCGTATGTCCTCCGTGCGGACGAACTCGAACGAGAAGTCGTCATCGGCCTCCACGGCCGCGATCTCGCGGAACGCCCTCTCTGCATTCTCGTGGGTAAGCGGGAAGCCGCGAACCGTCGCGTCGAGGTCCTTGGTGCTCCGCCTGTCAACGCCCATCAGCGAGCTGATGAGCACGCCTCCCTTGACGACAACGCTGTCACGCCAGGGCGAGAGGGATATCCGCTCGAGCAACCGTTCGAGCAGGTAACTCTGCATCACGAGCTGCGGGGGCACCCCTCCTTCCTTGGCGCGATTGCTGATGATGGCCTTGAGCTGCATCGCATTTTTAGTTCTCACAGCAGCACCTCCAGATAGTTGCGTATCTTTTTCTCCACACCAAGCGCCCGCGCGTAGCCCAGCAGCTTCTGGACGTCCTTCTCGCGGCTGCGGACGTACTGCTTCATCGCCGGGTTGACCACCTGCACGTCAACGGCGCGATGCCCCCGGACGATGTCGCAGAGCGTGCGCTCCAGGTCATAGGCGCTCACTTCGTTGCCGTACGGGGTTCTGACCGTCGTAAGCCCCAAGCCGAGCACCTCATCCGCGCACGTGCGCACCTCGATGCCCGCCTCACGCACCTTGGTAGCTCCGTACGAGCGCGGGAAGGTCATCGTAAGCTGAAACGGCACGCGGTCAGCGTAGCCATGAAGGTAGAGAGCAGTTCCATCCGAGAGAATGCCCTTGGGGAAGCGGAGCTGTGCGGCAAGAAATTCGTCCTCCCATGCGTCCGCCATGCGGTAGACGCCACGCTGCACACGCTCGAGCTCGCCTGCCTTCACCATGTCCGAGATTCGCGCACGGGGAATCCCAGCGCCCACAACCTGCGCCGTCGTCACCAGGCCGCTGCTCGATTCCGCCAAGTCAATGATAGCCTGCACCCCCACCACCTTCTCATTGTCCGTTTACACTGAATATTTTCTCATATTCAGTTAATACGGACAACGGAAAAATCGGAAGAACGCACCCGCCTTCCATCCATCCAGTAGGCACCACTATGAGCGTCACGCCATCTACCAAGATTCAGTGGAACTCTCTTCGCTGGCACTGTCCAACCTCTTGCTCAAATTCCAACAGGCGGCTACCGGCCGTAACGCACGAGAACGGGCAATCCTTGAGGTCGCCGCAGAGCTTGAAATCAGTGAACGGACACCACGACACTTGATCCCTCAATTTGCTGATGGCAGGTTGCTCGTCGCTGAAGGCTCAACCACTAATCGTGTCCACTACACGCCAAGCAAGCCCTGAGAAGAACGTCTCCTTGCGCAGTTCGTTCAGGGTCCATCCGCCACCCAAGCTGCACGGGAGGAACCATGGCTACGGCGACAAAGAGCCTACTACCTCTCGATCTCCCATCGTTGTGCAAAGCTCTCAGCGCGCGCAACCCTTTCCTCAGGGCGCATGCGCGTTATAAAACGATCGACATCAACAGCACTTATAGCGCCAGACTTGCGGGCACCTTTATCGCGGAGCATCTCATACATCATCTGAACCGACAGCGTTGGTAAGCTTCGAACTCCTTCTCGGCTTTCTCGATAGCCTGCTTGTGGGAGATGGCTCTATGCCCTTCGAGCAGCGCTCGACGCGAGTTGACGATTTCCCGATCAAGCTCTTCAACCCATTCGGCCATGGTCATCGCTCGCTCTTCTAGAGCCTGCAATTCGGCATAATCGAGAAAACGAGCGATCAGCAGATTGAGCGTTTGCAACTCTTTTTCGGTGAGATAGTTTTTCGCAATGCATACGTCAGCTTTAGTGAGGTAGTCGCCATCGAACGTCGTCATACCCACAAGCGGCTTGTCGCGGTCGACGCGGTCGTAGATGACCTCAGCCGCCGTGTGCTCGTGAACAGCGTAATGAAGTTTGTTCTGCACGGTAGCGAAGAACGTGCGCATCATAGAGAATTTCGGATCATAGTCGATGGCCGTCGCATAAATGTCCGTTACCTGTTGATAGAGGTTGCGTTCGCTAGAACGAATATCGCGAACCCGCTGCAGCAGCTCGCGGAAATAGCGGCTGCGACCGTCCTTGAGCCGGCGATCATCGAGCGCGAAACCTTTGACAGTGTACTCCTTGAGAACGCGCGTAGCCCATTGGCGAAAACGAACGCCTTGCTGAGACTTCACGCGATAGCCCACAGAGATAATAACGTCCAAGCTATACACAGCAACAGGCTTATCTGAACAGGCAATTTGCATTTTTTGCAAATTGCTTTCTTCGTCCAATTCGCCTTCTTCGAACACATTACGAATATGCTTCGAGATCGTAGAGACATCCCGTGCGAAGAGTTGAGACATCTGCGCTTGCGTCAGCCAGACCGTCTCGTCTTCGAGCTGCACGTTCAGACGAATATCGCCATCGGGGGATTCGTAGATCTCGATATCGCTCATGAGGGCTCCTTGCGGCGGGATATAGGCTATCTCGTCCAAAAAGGCATCCCCCAAGAACGTCTTCCCCAAGCCCATCGCACTTCTCATGCTAAACAAAAAAGCCGCCGAGCGAACTCAGCGGCTGACAATTCTTGGTCGCGGGGGGCGGATTTGAACCACCGACCTTCGGGTTATGAGCCCGACGAGCTGACCAGACTGCTCCACCCCGCAATGGGTTACCTCAAAGGGCAAGGATATATATTACTCGCCTGAGCGCGAATTGCAAGTCTTCGATCACACTTCACCTCATTCGGCACAATTCCTGCACATGTTCGCCGTCCCAATAGCCTCCAACACGATTTGTCGCATCGTACACGGACGACCACCCTACTCCGTGCTATGATGCCGCCTATGCTTTCCCAGATCAGACAAAACGGATTGCCCTCGTGGGCCTACAAGGCGGCGCTGCTTTTGGCGGCCGCCATTTGGGGCATGGGCACGGTGGTCATCAAATCCACCGTGGATGCATTCCCGCCCGCGTGGATCGTGGGCGTGCGCTTCACCGTGGCCGGCATCATCCTCGGCATCGCCGCCGCACCGCGCATTTCTCGCGCCTTTGCCCGCAACAAGCGCGGGCATCTGCGCGACGGGTTCGTGCTGGGCGTCTTTCTGTTTCTCTCCTACTGGTTCAACTCCACGGGACTCACGGACACCACCGCCTCCAACAGCTCGTTTCTCACCACGCTGTACTGCGTGATCATCCCCTTCCTCGGATGGATCATCATTCGGAAGCGCCCGACCCGCTACAACATTGCGGCGGCTATCCTGTGCGTCACCGGCGTGGGCTGCGTGGCCTATGCCGGCATCGGCGAGTTCTCGCTGCGCTTCGGCGACTTCATCACGCTGGCCTCGGCTCTCTGGCTCAGCTTCCACGTGCTGTACACGGCGAAGTACGCGCCGGGACGCTCCATGATGTTGCTCACGGTCATTCAGTTCATCGTGGCGGGCCTGCTGGGCCTCATCACCGGGCTTATCACCGAGCCCATGCCTGACTTCAGCCAGCTGGGCGCCGACACTTGGATGAGCCTCATCTACATCACCGTGTTCGCCTCTTGCGTGGCCCTAGGATTGCAAAACGCCGCCGTGGCCCGCGTTGATCCGGCCCAGGCAGCGCTGTTTCTGGCCACCGAATCGGTGTTCGGCGTGACGTTCTCCATCCTGCTCTTGGGCGAGGCGCCGGCGATTTCCGCCTACCTGGGATTCGCCCTCATCTTCGTCGGCATCGTCGTCAGCGAGTATTTGCCCCTGCGCGCTGAAAAGATCGCAGCCCAAAAAGCAAGGGCGACAGCCGAAGCCGCCGCCCTCGATTGCAAACAAGTCGAAACCCAGGCAACCGACCTCGAAGAGGCCGACGCGTTCATGCGCTAGTTACTCCCGCCCGTCCCAGCAGTAGGTGCAGATTTTCTCCGGATCGATGCCGATGGCCTCTATCATGCCCTGGAGGCTCTGGTAGCTCAGGGAATCGAAGCCCATGTCCTCGCAGATGGTCTTCAGCAGGCACTGGCCGCGCTCGGTGCGGGCGTCGGCGTACTCGGACAGGTGCGCCACGCCCTCCTCGCCTTCCAGCTGGTCGACCACCCGGCGTGCGATGAGGTCCATGTCCGACTTGCTGGACGAGAAGCTCAGGTACTTGCAGCTGTACATGATGGGCGGGCACGCGCTGCGCATGTGTACCTCAGCGGCACCGGAGTCGTACAGAAAGTTCACCGTCTCGCGCAGCTGGGTGCCGCGCACGATGGAGTCATCCACGAACAAGAGCTTCTTGTCGCGGATGAGCTCGGGCACCGGCACCTGCTTCATGTTGGCGATCTTGTTGCGCAGATCCTGGTTAGCCGGCATGAACGAGCGCGGCCAGGTGGGCGTGTACTTGATGAACGGGCGCCCGAAGGGCATCTTGCTCTCAGTCGAATAGCCGATGGCATGGGGAATGCCAGAATCGGGCACGCCGGCCACAAAGTCCACCTCGGGGCACGCGCCGCGCGCCGCCTCGTCGCGGGCCATGATGGCGCCATTGCGGTAGCGCATCACTTCCACGTTCACGCCCTCGTAATTGGAGTTCGGGTACCCGTAGTACACCCACATGAACGCACACATCTTCATCTCGTCGCGAGCCGGCGAGAGCACCTCAATGGCATCGGGCGCAAGCCGCACGATCTCCGCCGGGCCCAACTCGTACTCATCGTGATAGCCCAGCTTGTGGTAGGCAAAGCTCTCGAAGGCGACGCAGTGGCCGTCATCGTCGGCGCCCACAAGCACCGGCAAGCGACCCATGAAGTCGCGGGCCGCAATGATGTCGCCGTCCTCGGTCATAATGAGCAGCGTGAGCGAACCGTCAATCTTCGATTGGGCATACTGGATGCCGGCGACCAGGTCATCCTTCTGGTTGATGAGCGCCGCCACCAGCTCGGTTGAGTTCACCGCGCCAGAGCTGAGCGCCATAAACTGCGCATCGTGATCCTCGAAATACTCTTCCACCAAGGCCTCGGCATTGTTGATGGCACCGATGGTCGTGATAGCGAAGGTGCCCAAATGCGAGCGCACGAGCAGCGGCTGCGGGTCGGCGTCCGAGATGCATCCGATGGCGCTCGTGCCGTGGAAGCGCACGATGTCGTCCTCGAATTTCGTGCGGAACGGCGTGTTCTCGATAGAGTGAATCTGACGCTGGTAGCCATCCTCGTGGTCAAGCACGATCATGCCCGCTCGACGCGTGCCGAGATGCGAGTGGTAATCGACGCCGAAGAAAACATCCATCACCACGTCGCGCTTGGAAACCGCTCCGAAAAAGCCGCCCATGAAATCCTCCGTCTTAGTGTTTCAACGATAGATCAAAGTATAAATGGTGCGCCTGAACGATTGTTGCCTTGCGGTTAATTGGCTCAAAATTCACGATTTTAGGGAGAAGGCCTGCCAGATGAGCCAGGTGCGTCCGCGCCTACTCGATGACATAGCGATGCTGCCGAACGGCGGCCACCGCTGCGGCATTCAGCGAGCAGCCGATGCCCGTCTCGTGGCCCGGGGCGTTCAGCGTGATGATGCCGTCGGGGGCGGTATAGGCAGGCACCGTGAGGTCGGCGTCGAAGTAGCGCGCCGTGGCACCCAGATCGCCGGGGATGACCACTCCGGGCAGCGTTTGGAAAGCCGCGTGGGCAAACCGCGACACGCCGGTATCGTACATGCCGCTCATGCAAACCTCGCGGCCCTCGGCCAGCGCTCGGTGCACGAAGGCGAGCGACCGCTCGATGCCGCCGAACTTCCCGATCTTCACCATGGCGCAGCGCAACTCGGGATGCTCGAACAAGCCGGCGGCCTCTTCGGCGTTCACGAAGGATTCGTCCACGCAGATGGGCATGGCCAGCGTATGCTGGAACGACGCGAGTCGGGTGAAAGGGTCTCGCAAAGCCCGCTCGCCCCCGGCGGCGGCCAGGTTCAGTGGCTCTTCGATCCAGCCGATATCCAGCTCGTCGTAGGAGCGCAGCTCGGCCAGGTTGTGCAGGCCGAAGCTCTGGTTCGCGTCCAGGGTGATAAGCAGATGCGGGAACGCCCGACGCACCGCGCGTACCGCCGGAAGCCCCCGACCGGGAGCCACCTTCAACTTAATGCGCTGGTAGCCCGCGTCCACGCACTCGCGCACTTCGGCCACCGTTTGGGCGGGCGTGCCCAGGCCCACCACCGCGCCGCTGTACACCTTGCGCGTCGCCCCGCGTCGATCCCCGGAGTGCGCCAAAGCCACAGCGGCGTCGTCTCCCTCGAGGGCCGCAGCGACCCGGTTCATACGGTCGAACTCCTCGCCGAGCAGCTTCCACAGGGGTTTTTCCGTAACCTTGCCGTACAAGTCCCAGCAGGCCATCTCCAAAGCGCTCACCGCCATGGGGAACGCCTCCGCACCTTCCAGCGAGAACAGGTCGGCCGCCACCTCGCGCGGGTGCAGGTACGTGCCGGCGATGACCCGGGGCGCCAGCACGTCGCGCAGCACGCGCAGATCGTCGCCGAGGGTCTCGGGCAGATACCAATCAGTGTCGAAGGCCGTGCATTCCCCCAGCCCTACGCGGCCCTTGCGATCGATCACCTCGACAATCACCGTGTCGCGGTAGGTCAGCGTCTCCTTCGGCGTTTTGAAGGGCTTGGAAAACGGCAGGCGCCCATGATGCAGCACCACGCGCCGAATGTCGATGTTCTCGTGGAACAGCGCCTCGCAAGCGGCGCGATCGATCTTACCGATGCCCGAGCGAGGCAGCTCGTCCACAATGGAGATCTGCTCGGGCACGTACAACTTCGACAGCCGCTGGGAAAGGGCCTCCCGCAGCGTGCGCGTGCTGATGAGCGGGGCGTCCGGCGTCAGCTCTACCACCGCTGCCGGGCGCCGGCCCCAGCGCGCGTCGGGCAGGCCGAACACGTAGGCGTCGGCCACGCCGGGAATGCGCACCAGGGCATCGACGATCTCGGCCGGGTACACGTTCTCACCGCCGGAAATGAACATGTCGCCGGTGCGCTCGCGCACGTAAAGGCAGCCGTCGTGCAGCGCCGCCGTATCGCCCGTGAGGAAGAAACCGTCCACGGTGAAGGGCGCCCGAGCGTTGGCGTAGCCGCCGAACACCCCCGGCCCGCGCAGGGCCAAACGGCCGAAGCCGGCTGCGTCCGGTTCCACAATACGGGCCGAATAACCCGGCAGAAGCCGCATACCTCCCGTGAACTGGGGCGTGATCAGCGTGTTCGCCACTTGGCTCGACGTCTCGGTCATACCGTAGCTGGCATACACGCGCCCGCCGGCCTCCAGAGCCCGGGCCACGGTCTTCGCGTTCAGCGGGCCGCCGCCGAGCAGCACGCACTCGTACTGGGCCAGCGCGCTCGGCCGCGCATTCAGCATGTCCTGCAGCATCTTGTCCACCACCGAGATATGGGTGGCGTGCATCACCTCGGCGTCACGCAGCACCGCCGCCGCGTCGAAGCGCTCGTAAATACGCAGAGGCCAGCGGCTGCAGACGCTGCGCACAAGCACCTGAAAACCGCCCACGTGGAAAAACGGCAGCACCGCTTGCCACAGGCCGCGCCCCCGAACGCGCCCAGAAAGCACCCGGTTCGACGCCTTCGACGCCTCCACGAGGTTGCCCCAGGTGAGCTCGGCCGCCTTGGGCTTGCCCGTCGTGCCGGAGGTGAACATGATGAGGGCCCGATGGCTGGAATCGAAGACATGGGCGGCTCGTTCGGCGAAGTGGATGGCATCCTCGACTGAGCCGCCGAGAGAGTCGTCCACCCGTCCCGCCCGCTCGTTGCGCAGAAGCGAGTTGCACACCGCCTCGAAGAGCTTGGGCTCGCCGGCCGCATTTACCGTGTAGGCTACGCGCAATCCCGCCCGCTCCAGTTCCAGCACGCGCGTGAGCTTCTCGGCATCGGTCAGCCGATGGTTCAACGCCACCAGGGCGAATCCCCCGTAGGCCGCCGCCAAGGCAAGGAACACGTACATGGGGCCGTTCGGCAGATCCACCGCCACCGCATCGCCTGGGAAGACGCCCTTATCCCGCAGCCGTCGCGCGAGCTGGGAGGCGATGAGCCGCGTCTGGCGGTAGGTGTAGGCCGTCTCGTTGCCGCGCCGATCGACCGCCGTGAAGAACACGGCCTCAGGGCGCAACTGCGCGGTGCTTTCGAAGATATCGATCATGAACGGCTCGTGGAACTCCTTGGGCGCGATAAGCTGAACAGGGCACAGGAAGCCCCCGCCGGCTGCGGCAGGGGGGCGAAGCATCCTACGGAAACTTCGGGAACTGGGTGAAGTCGGGGGCGCGCTTCTCCTTGAAGGCGTCGCGGCCCTCTTTGGCCTCGTCGGTGGTGTAGTACAGAAGTGTGGCGTCGCCGGCCAGCTGCTGCAGACCCGCAAGGCCGTCGGTGGCGGCGTTGAACGATGCCTTCATGAAGCGCAGGGCTGTGGGGGAAAACTGCATCATCTCGGCGGCCCAGGCCATGCACTCGTCTTCCAAATCGTCGAAGGGCACGACCTTGTTCACGAGGCCCATTTCCAACGCCTCGTCGGCCGTGTACTGGCGGCAGAGGTACCAGATCTCGCGAGCCTTTTTCTGACCCACGATGGCGGCCAGATACCCCGCGCCGTAGCCGGCATCGAAAGAGCCCACCTTAGGCCCGGTCTGGCCAAACTTCGCCGTATCGGCCGCAATGGTGAGGTCGCACAGAATAGAGAGCACATGCCCTCCGCCGATGGCGTAGCCGTTCACCATGGCGATGACGGGCTTAGGCACTACGCGGATGAGCCGCTGCAAATCGAGCACATTCAGGCGCGGGATGTTGTCCTCGCCCACGTACCCTCCGTTGCCGCGCTTCTTCTGGTCGCCGCCGGAGCAGAACGCCTCGTCTTCGTGGCGGCCGCCGTGGTTCACGCCGGTCAGCAGAATGACGCCCACGGACGCATCGTCGCGCGCCTCGGAGAAGGCGTCGTACATCTCCATCACCGTCAGCGGGGTGAACGCGTTGCGCCGCTCGGGCCGATTGATGGAGATCTTCGCCACCCCATCGCACAACTCGTAGCGAATCTCGCGGTACTCTTTACCGCACTTCCAATCGTAGTTGCTCAACTTACATCCCTTCTGTTTCGAAGCGCTTCTTCAGGGCTTCCTGGTGGATGGCGTGCTGCAAGGCCACTTCCTTGGAAATCGTGCCCTCTTTTACCAGGCGATGCAGGCTCTGGTCCATGGTGCGCATGCCGGCGCCGGACGAGCTGGCGATGACCGAGTCGATCTGATGGGTCTTCTCCTCGCGGATGAGGTTGCGGATGGCCGGTGTGGCGGTCATGATCTCGAAGACGGGCACGATACCACCGTCCACCGCGGGCACGAGCTGCTGGCTCACCACGGCCTGCAGCACGAGCGACAGCTGCATGCGAATCTGGCGCTGCTGGTTGGCCGGGAAGGCATCGATGATGCGGTCCACCGTGGAAGAGGCGCCCGTGGTGTGCAGCGTGGAGAACAGAAGCTGCGCCATTTCGGCGGCGGTCATAGCGGTGCCGATGGTCTCCTGATCGCGCATCTCGCCGAGCAGGATGACGTCCGGCGCCTCGCGCATCGCGCTACGCAGCGCCTCGGCGTAGGTAGCGACATCGGAGGGAATCTCGCGCTGGGTGACGATGCAGCCCTCGTGGCGATGCACGTACTCGATGGGGTCTTCCATGATGATGATGTGCCCCGTGCGCGCCTTGTTCAGCTTGTCGATGATGCAGGCAAGCGTCGTGGACTTGCCGGCGCCTGCAGGACCGGTGACCAGCACGAGGCCCTTCTGGAAGTCGGCGCAGGCCATGACGTCGTCGGGGATGTGGTAGTCGGCGGGGTTGGGCAGCGTGAAGGGGATGACGCGAATGACGGCGCCCAAAGACCCGCGCTGGCGGAACACGTTCACACGGAAGCGGCCCATACCCGGCACGGCGAAGGAGAAGTCGTCATCGTGGTTGTGGCCGTCCATGAAGATCTGCTCGTCGCGGCCGGACAGCTCGTAGATGGCGTCCACCAGCTCCTTGGTGTCGGCGGGCATGAGCGGCGCCATGTCCATGCGCACCTGACGGCCGTCGGCGGTGTAGGTCAGCGGCAGGCCCGCGACGATGAAGACATCCGAGGCCTTCTTGTCGATCATCTCCTGCAGCAGTGCCTTCAGTTCCATAGAAGCTCTCCTTATCTGTCTAGCCGAGCCACAGGTTCTCGCCTGTGCCGTCGTCGGTCCATTCCGTCGTGACTTTCCATTGCTCAATGGTGTAGGTATCGTTTTGAATGCGCAGCACGATGGCCAGCGTGCGTCCGCTTTCCATCGAGAACGTGGCCGAGATGAGCTCGCCGTCGCGAACGGCCGAGTCGCTGTAACGCTGCAGAACATCCTCCAACGTACCTTCGGCTAAAGCAGCGTCAATGTCGGCGACGAACTGCTGGCCGACGGATTCCAACTGGTACGTCTCGGTGGTGGTGGCAGCTTGGCGCTCGGTGGTGGAAAGTTCCGCCAGCGATGTGGTGACGGAAAGTACCGTGAGCACGGCCAGGCACAGCACGATGATGAGGGTGAACAGGCTGATAGGGCCGATGCGCACCGAGCCATGGGGCTTAGCCATGGGACACCACCTCCCCTGCGGGCACATAGCGCGATGTCTCCAACGTGTACACAGGCTCCCCCTCGTTGCCCTGGAAGCAAAGGCCACCAGGCTCAAACCCGATGCCCTCCTCTGCCGCCTTGGCCGAGTCATTAAGGACACGCACCTTCCACACTTCCAGGGTCAGGTAGTGCATCGTCCCGGCTTCGGTGTCCTCGGTGCGAAACGTGCACTCGGCGGACAAGAGATCGGAGCCGTTCTCTACCTCGTGCGCGGGCTGCGACAACCAGCGATCGGCCATGGGGTCGGCCTCGTAGGCCTCCTCGAAGGCAATCGGATCGGCGGCAAACTCCTCGGCCACGTTCGAGGCCAGCACGAGCCCGTCCATCAGATCGGCGCTCTCGCGACCTACGCGGTCGGCCTCGGCGTTCAGGTTCATGAGCACGGCCAGCGAGCCCGTCAGAAACACGAGCAGAAGCAGCGCCTCCACGATGAAGGCGGCACCGGGCCACACGGCCCGTTCTTTGCGCACCCGCCCGATGCGATCGTTGTAGCGGGCCAGGCGCGCGTCGGAGACGTTTGCCTCGGCGCGATGGGCCGCCACGGAGGCGGACGCCATGGAGCGGCGGCTGTCGGATCCTCCAGCCATCATGCATCACCTCCCGCCGCGCGCAGAGCCACCGACGTCTGTCCGGCATCGGTGACGATGGTCAGCAATCCTCCCCCGTAGGAGAAGTCGAAGACGGACGACCGCACGATGGCCGTGGCCTTCGACGGATCGTAGGGGGCGTCGGCCAGGGCGTACTCCTCCATGATGACGCCGTCGTAGCGGTACAGGCGCGTCTCGTACACCCCGGAGGGCAGCGTCTCGCGCAGCACCAGGGCCGGGCCGTCCAAAAGGCAGCGCGTGTCGCTGGCGCCGGCTGCTTCGGGCAGCCCCAGCTCCTCGCGGCCTTGGGCGACGACCATGTCGACTCCCTCTTCGGTCACCCAAGCGCAGGCCACCGCATCAATCTGGTCGTTGGCCCGCACATCGTTGGCAAGCAGTGTGAGCGAGAGCCGCTGGTCGTCGGCCACATCCCCCTCGCGGTTCAGCCCGCGGTACACGTCGGTGCCGGCCAGGACGGCCATGAGCAGTGTCGCCACGAACAGCGCGAACAGAAGCCCCGTGAACACGCGGCCGAAATCATGCTCGCGCTGACGGCGCACACCGCCGGCCCCGTAAGTCTTGCTCGACGAAGCGAGCCGGGTCGCCCCGCGCAACTTCTCGGTCATCGCGGCACCACCACCACGCTGGGCGGCACGTTGGAGGCGAAGGCCTCATAGGTGACCGCGTAATCCTGATGGTTCACAATGAGCCCGTAGTGCTCTTCCAGATAGCTGAGGCGCGCCGGATAGGCCCCTTCCACCGCAGCGCACTGCATGGCTGCATCCAGCACCGCGGTGCGCACCGAGGCCGCCGACTGAGCCTCGGTCTGGGCGCTCGCCATATCCCAGGCAAACCACAGCAGCACCGCCAGAACCACGGCGGCAATGGTGCCAACCACCCGCCGGGTGCGCCGCTGCTGCATTTGGGCTGTCTTCCCGTGAATCATGATGGCTAGCCGATCGATCCCATGATGCCGATGAGCGGCAGCATGACCGAAATGAGCGTGGCCCCCACGGCAATGGTGAGGAAGGCGGCCAGGGCCGGCTCGATGTTGTCGATGGCCGCGTCAATTTGCAGAATGGCGTCGTCGAAGAAGTTGGCCGACAGCCGGTCGAGCGCCGCGTCCAGCGAACCGGAGCGCGTGCCGATGGTGAGCAGGCGCGCGTGAATTTGCTCGAACACCTCGGCTTCGCTGATGGCCTGAGCGAGCGAGCGCGGGCTTTCCGCGTCAATCATCAGCCCGTAGGCGGCCGTGGCCTTCACCTTAAGCCCCTCGTGCTCCACCACCTCGATGGCGCGCCGCATGGCCTCGTCGGTGTTGATGCCCGAGGCGGTGTAGGCGGCCAGCGCCGAGGCGAACCGGGACACGGCCAGCTGCTCCATAGCGGGACGGGTGGCCGGGAACTTCTCCATAAGGTGCATCACCGCGATGCGCCCCGCTTCCGAGCGGCAGGCGATGGCAGCGCCCACAGCCACGATAGCGCAGATGAGCGTGATGCCGAGGGCCACCCAGCCGATAGCCACCGACACGCCCACGGCCCCCGAGGAGCCGTCGGTGAGCGAGCCAGCCATGGAAACGTACACGTCCTCGAACACCGGCAGAATGATGATAACCGTGAAGGCCAAGATGATGCTCATGATGCACAGCAGCGCCGCCGGATAGCCCACCGACGAGCGAATCTTCGCGAAGAGGCGGTCCTCCTCGTCGTAGTAGACGCCGAGGGAGCGCAGCACTTCCTCCAGGCGGCCCGAGGCCTCGCCCACGCCCACCATATCCACGGCGTAGCGGGGGAAGGCGCCGGACGCCTTCATGGCGACCGCCAGCGTATCCCCGGCGCACAGGCGCCCGTAAACGCTCTCGCAGGTCGCCTGCAGAGCCACATCCCCAATGTCCTCGGAGAGCATTCCCACGGCCTCGTCAGTCTGGATGCCCGCCGCCAGCATCATGGCAACGCTCTCGCAGAAGAGGCTGATGCCTGCGCTATCGAGTTTTGGTTTGGCCATGGCGTCCCCTGCCCTTCTTCTAGTAGGTGTAACGATCGGTATAGCTCGTGCCGTCGCCAATGGTGCTTGCGGCGCCACTGGCGGCAAAGGTCAAATCTACGCGCGTCCAGCTGTTCGGCTTAATGCTTATCTCGACGCTTATCCATTCTCCGTCAATATATACCATGTTCCATGCATGGTACACATCATCAGGAGAAACGTAGCCGGTAATCACTTGGCAGGGAATGCCAAGGCTGCGCAGCATGGCCGCGCCCAGCGATGCGTAGTCGAAGCAGATGCCCGTCCCCGAGGCCAACGTTGCGTCCGGATCGGGCACGTATCCTGTGGCCGAGGCCAACTGGGCGGCCTTGTCGTGATCGTAGGTGATGTTGTCCACCACCCACTGGTAGATGTTGCGCACGACATCGCCCTGATTGGCAGCGCCCTGGGCCAGCTCGCGCGCCTTCGCCACCACGGCGGAGGACTCGTTGTAATTCACGAACATGTTCGGCACGAGGAAGGGCGCCGTCTCACTGGAAAGGTTCACGTTCTCGATGACGCTGAACAGCTCCACGTAGTTGTTACCTGAGGTGTTCTGCATAACGCGAAAGGTGTAGGGGCCATCGCCCATGTTGATGGGCACGATGATGGGCGTGCCGTCGCCGGGCAAATCGTAGTTGTAGCTCATCTCGCCCTTGACCACCTGGAACTTCAGGCGCGCATCGTTTCTCGCGGAAGCGCCCACGACGCCCTGGGCCAGCTGCGAGGTGTCGATGGCGCACTCGTTGCCGGTCTGGGCGGCGCCCTCGTTGAAGGCGACCAGAGCCACCGAACCGGGCACGGAGTAGGCCGGGCCCGAAGTAGTGCTCTCGCCATTGTTCGGGTCGCCCGAGCCTCCGGGAATGCCGGATCCGCCCGTGCCCCCCGAGCCTCCCGACGAGCCGCCGCACGCCACCAGCAAAGCCGCGCACGCCAGCATCAGGGCCACGGCAACGACGGTCGCCGCGCGGCGGTATGTCAGTCTGCACGCCAAACCGCTACAGCCACTCCTTCAGAGTCTTCACCAGAAGCTCGATTTCCATAGGCTTGGACATATGGGCGTTCATGCCGGCGGCACGAGCACGGGCCACATCATCGGCGAAGGCATCGGCCGTCAGCGCCACGATGGGAATTTCTCCCAGATCGGGGCGCGGCGTAATCGTCGTGTCGTCGAGGCCCTTGCCCTCGGCGGCGGCGCGAATAGCGCTTGCCGACTCGTAGCCGTTCATCACGGGCATCTGAATGTCCATGAACACCAAGTCGTAGTAGCCCGGCTCCGCATCGAGCAGCTTCTCCACCGCGATGCGGCCGTTCTCGGCATGATCCACTTCCAAGCCCGTCATGCCCATGATGTCCAGGGCAATGGCGGCGGCGATGGAATTGTCCTCGGTCAAAAGCACACGATGCCCGCTGAAGTCGCTCTGCTTGAGCACCTCGTACTCGCTGGTCGGCTCGCTCTCCTCTTCGGACGTGAGCAGGCCCTTCATCACATGCACGAGACGGCTCTTGAACAGCGGCTTGGCAATGAAGGCGTCCACACCCACCGAACGGGCCTCCTGCTCGACGGCCGTCCAGTCGTAGGCCGACAGGATGATGATGGGCATGTCGTCGGAGACAATCTCGCGAATCTCGCGGGCCGCCTCGATGCCGCTTTTGCCCGGCATCTTCCAATCAAGAATAACGGCTACGTAGCTGCGCTCATCCTCGACCGAATGGCGCACCGCCTCAACGGCGTCCTCGCCCGACAACACGTAGTCGGGCTCCATGCCGATGGACTTCAGCACCTCGCAAGCGCTTTCAGCGGCAGCCTCCTCGTCGTCGGCCACCAGCACCCGCAGACCCTCCAGAGGCGTCAGATCCTGGTCGTCGCCGTCGCGCAGCTTCATGTACACCGTCACCGTGAAGGTGGTGCCCTCGCCGAGCTTGCTCTTCACGTCGATGGTGCCGTTCATCAGGTTCACCACCGAGCGCACGATGGACATGCCAAGGCCGGTGCCCTCCACCTTCGTGACGCGCGAATCGTTGGCGCGCGTAAACGGCTCGAACACCGTCTTCACGAAGTCCTCGGACATGCCGCAGCCTGTGTCGGAGAACGTGAACTCGTAGCAGCCCGAGCCCTTCACGCGGCTCGGCAGCTCCTTGATGCGCAGGCTCACGGTACCGCCTTCGGGCGTGAACTTCACCGAGTTGCCCATGATGTTCACGAACACCTGCTGCAGGCGCATGGGATCGCCCACCACGTGCTCGTGCTGAATGTCGGCGATTTCCACCTTCAGGTTCAGCTTCTTGTCGTTGATCTGGGGCGTCATGATGGACATGAGGCTTTCCACCGTCTCCGGCAGGTCGAAGTCCTCTTCCGACAGCCCCAAGTTCCCGCTCTCGATCTTCGCCATGTCGAGCACCTCGTTGATGAGCCCGAGCAAGTGACGACTCGAGGTGGTGATCTTCGTGAGGCAGTCCTTCACGCGCTCCGGATCGTCCAGATACATCGAGGCGATGGCCGTCAGTCCCATGATGGAGTTCATGGGCGTGCGAATGTCGTGGCTCATGGAATTGAGGAAGTCGGTCTTGGCACGGCTGGCGCGCTCGGCCTCGCGGAACGCGTCTTCCAGCGCGTTGTGGTTCGCAATCTCGCGCTCTTTCACGTCGGTGACATCCTGCACCGAAAGCAGCACGCTCGTCACCTGGTCGGAGGCGTCGCGCTGCAGCGGCAGCATGGAGGCCTGCAACCAGCGAACCTCGCCCGTGTCGGGATCCTTCAGGCGATACTCGAAGTGCAGATACGTCGTGTCCGGCGTCAGATGCTCGCGAATGTGCTCCGGCGTGAGCTCGGTCTTCATGCGCTCGGCTTCCTCGTCGTCGCAGAAGCGCGTCTGCCAGTAGTAGCGGAACATATGGTACTCGCCGTTGCGCGGCAGGTCGTCCTTAATGCCCTCGTCCTTCAGATACTCGTAGGTGTTAGCGACCAGATCGATCACCGCGAAGCGCTGGAAGAGCGCCAGCGAAGAGTTCACGATGCTCGTCACATGGGCGCTCTCGCTTAAGAGCTTACGGCGCTGGCGCATGGTCTGCACGAGCAGGAAGCCCGCCACCAGGGCCAACGCGCCACCAACGAGGGCCACCAACATGAGACCGGCCGCATTCGCCCTGCTCTGCATGCCGTCGGTGATAGAGCTGGGGAAGGTGCGCATGATGAGCCAGTCGTAGTTCTCGATGGGCATGACGTACGCCGTGCCCGCGCCCGAATCCCCCTTGTAGTTGAAGGTGACGGACACGCCGCTTTCCAAAGACGCCTCCAGCTCGGTGCGCGAGATATTGCCCGAGGATTCGTCCTCGAGATACAGATCGACGGCGTTTTTCACCCCGCTGGTATAGGTGATGGACGAGTGGGCCATAACGTCGCCGTTGCGATCGAGCAAGTAGGTGTTGGTCTGCTCGTTGAAAATATAGGTGCGCAGGAACTTCTCCATGGAATCTTCCCGATACGCGCCGCAAATGACGCCAACCACTTCGTCCTTAAAGTAAAGCGGCGTGTAGAAAATGACAGAGAGGTCGTTGTAGAACAGCGAATTCTCGACCGCGCAGACGCCCGACTCGCCTTCCATGCCCCGCGCGAAGTATTCGCGATCGCTCGCGTCGGCCTCCTGGCCCTTGTCATCGACGGTGAGGCCATCGCTGAGAGAAATCGTCGTGTAATCGAACTTCGTGTAGTTCGCCAACTGCTCGATACCGGCAGCGCTAATCTCGTCCACGCTCGCAAGCGTGCTCTCGTACATGGAGGACAGGAGCTTGATCTCAGTCTGAGAGTCGGTCATCCACTCGCTGATGCGCCGCGCCGACTGCTCGGTGGAGCCCTGAAGGTACTTCGTGTTCTGCTCGTAGATGCGTTCGTTGTTCATCGCGATAAACGAAACGAGCGCGGCGATGACTATGGCCAGCGCGATAAGAATCACGGCAATGCGGCCGTACCTCGTTTTGTTGTCTGTTTCAGTCATTCGCTGGGTTCCTTTGTTAGATGATGGCGATGGAGTCGACCACCAGGGCATAGGCGTCGCGCACGGCCGGCATGAGCTCAGGAACCGCTTCCATGTTGGCCGGCACGCCGGCGTCATCCAAACGCAGCGCATCGGACAGGGCGGCGGCGGCTTCGAACAGCGGCGTGAAGCCCAAATCGCGGCTCACGCCCTTCAGCGTATGGGCACCGCGATAGGCCTCGGGGAGGTCGCCCGCCTCAAGAGCGCTTTCCAACGTCTGCATCGATGTGTCCTGCAAAAAGATCTTCGCGAACTTCTCGATGCGCTCGTCGGTAAGCAAGCGTCCGCGCACGGTTTCCAAATCGCCGCCCATGGCAGCGTAAGCAATCTCCAACGACATCTCGGTCTCCTTTTATCCCTTGGGTGACAGTCTACTGGTCGGATTCGTCTCTGTCGATGCCCGAGAGCGCCGTATGCGCCCCTTCAAGCAACAAATCTCGCTCTTCCTCGTCTAAATCGCTGTAAAACACGTACCCGCTGCGGCCGCCGCGCTTCTTGTGGTACAGCGCCACATCGGCCCGGCGGAACAGCTCATCGTAGTCGCGCACATCGCTGCCGGCAATGGCCACGCCCATGGAAACCGACAGCGGGAAGCCCTCGAAGTCGCCCTCGAGCGACCGATGGATGCGGTCGATCAGCGGACGCGGATCGACGGGGCATTCCATGCACAAGAGGAACTCATCGCCCCCCACGCGGGCCACGACGTCCTCGCCGCGCACGCTTTCCTGCAGGCGCTCCGCGAAGTGCTTCAGCACGCGATCGCCGAATTGGTGGCCGTAGGTGTCGTTGGCCTGCTTGAAGAAATCCAGGTCGCACAGCGCCAGCACATGGCGGTCGCGATGACGGTCGCACGCCTCCCCCGAGCCCAAGCGCTCGGCAATGATCTTGCGGGCGAAGGCGCCGTTGACCACTTCCGTCAGCGGATCGTGGTAGGCCTTGAACTGCAGGTCGATCAGCTCGGCCTGGCGATCGTCGATATCGATGAGCTTGCCGATAGATCCCAGGTAAACCGGATCGGACGGCCCCGACCACAGCGCGCGGGCCAGCACATGGAACCAACGCAGCTCGTCGCCCACGGTGGCTTCCATCTCCATATCGATCACCGGATCATCAATGGTGGTGGCACGAAGAAGACGGCTGAGTTTCTCCAGGTTCTCCTTGCCGAACGTCGCGCAGAAGGCCTCGTCGTTGTAGGGATCCATGATGATTTCGGGCAGATCGAGCTTGTGGTCGCTCCAGTCGGACAGCACGATCATCGGCGGCTCTTCGGTGAACTCGAACTGCACCTCATTGCTCATGGAAGCGAAGAAGTGGTATTTCATGCGCTCGTAGTCGAGCAGCTCGAGAGTGCGGCTCGAGGCCTCGGCGTCGCCGTTATCCAGCGTCGCCTCGGACAAATGCAGCGAATCAATCGAAATCTCGCGGCCCGTGATGCCGTGGTTCAGGCGCTTCTCCAAATCACCCGCCACCGCCGTCAGGCATTCCAGAATAAGCGGGTTGAACGCGCCGCACTCCCCTTCGCGAATCATGCGCAGGGCCTCTTCGTGGCTGAACGGCGGCTTGTAAACGCGGCGACTCGTAAGGGCGTCGTACACATCGGCCAGGGCAACTACCTGGGCCGATATGGGAATGTCGTCGCCCACAAGGCCATCGGGGTACCCCCGGCCGTCCCAGCGCTCATGGTGCCAGCGGCAGATGTCCCGCGCGACCTTCACTAGCTTCTCGTCCTTGTACAGCTCCAGATCGTCCAGCATATCGGAGCCCACGGCGGAGTGGGTCTTCATGATGGCGAACTCTTCGTCGGTGAAACGGCCCGGCTTGTTCAGGATCTCCTCGGGGATGGCGATCTTGCCGATGTCGTGCAAGCTGGAGGCCATCGTGATAAGCGAGATGTCCTCGGTGGTCAGCGGATACTGATCGGTCAGGCGCATGAGCTGCGTCAAGATCATCTCGGTCATGGCCTGCACATTCAGCACGTGCATGCCGCTTTCGCCGTTGCGGAACTCCACGATGTGCGACAAGATGTACACCATGAGGTTGTTGGACTTCTCGCGCTCGTACACCTGGTCGGCCACCATGCCCATGAGCGTGCGCTGCTTCTGGTACAGCATGAGCGTGTTCATGACGCGGCGGCGGACGATGTTCACGTCGTAGGGGCGGTTGATGAAGTCGGTCACGCCCAGCTCGTAGGCGCGTTCGATATAGGCGGCGTCGGACTCGGCGGACACCATGATGACCGGGATGTCCTTGATCCAGCCGTTTTTGTTCATGACCTCCAGCACGTCGAAGCCGTTCATCTGCGGCATGACGTAGTCGAGCAGCACGAGCGATATGCCCGCGCCCTCTTTCTGCAACGCCGCCACGGCCTGCTTGCCGTCCTCCGCCTCGATGATGCGGTAGGCATCGCCGATCATGTCGGCAAGCAATGCGCGATTCAGCATCGAGTCATCAACGATGAGGATCGTCTGCTTCTCACTCAAGCTCGTAATGATGGCTCTCGCCCCCTTTCGAATGCGGCGCGCTTAGTAGCGGCTGTCGAAGATGCGCTTGGTCTTCTTTTCGGAACGCGGCAGCTCGCCCATGGGCACGCCCTTCGCCTCCGGCGTGCAGCCGAGCTTCGCCTTGAAGATGAGCGCGAGCTCCTCCTCGCAGCGCGCCAGCGCCTCGCCTTCAAGCGGCGTCTCGAACAGCACGGTGAGCACGTCGTGGCCATCGACGGCCTCGATCATCACCTGGTATTCGGAGCTGGTGCCGTCGGTGGCCTTGATGACCTCCTCCACCTGGGCCGGGAACATGTTGCAGCCCTTCACCTTGAACATATCGTCGGTGCGCCCGGTGAGCGTGGCGATGCGCGGATGGCGGCTGCCGCAGGCGCAGGTGCCGGGCACGATGCGCGTGAGGTCGTGGGTGCGGTAGCGAATGAGCGGCGCGCCCTGCTTGCGCAGCGTGGTGAGCACGAGCTCGCCCTCCTGGCCGTCGGGCAGCACCTCGCCGGTTTCGGGATCGACGATCTCGATGTAGACAAAGTCGTCCCAGATGTGCATGCCGTCGTGAGCGTCGCAGGAAATGCCGATGCCCGGGCCGTACACCTCGGTGAGGCCGTAAATGTCGTAAATCTCGATGCCCAGCTCGTCCTGAATGCGGTTGCGCATCTTCTCGCCCCAGCGCTCGGAGCCGATGACGCCCTTCTTCAGGTGAATCTTGTCGCGCAGGTTGCGCTTGGTGATCTCCTCGGCGAGAAGCAGCGCGTAGGAGCTGGTGGCGCAGATGACCGTGGACTTCAGATCCTGCATCATCTTCAGCTGCTTCTCGGTGTTGCCCGGCCCCATGGGAATGGCCATGGCGCCCAGGCGCTCGGCACCCAGCTGGAAACCGATGCCGGCCGTCCACAGGCCGTAGCCCGGGGTGATTTGGATGCGGTCGAGGGGGGTGATGCCCGCCATCTCGTAGCAGCGGGCGAACTGCGTGGCCCAGTCGATGACGTCCTGCTGGGTGTAGGGGATGATAACCGGCGTGCCCGTGGTGCCCGAGGAGCTGTGGATGCGCACGACTTCCTCGTCGGGCACCGCCTGCAACCCCAGCGGATACACCGCGCGCAGGTCATCTTTCTCGGAGAAGGGCAGCTTTTCGAAGTCGGCCTGGGTGCGCACGTCCGCGACATCGATACCTTCGAACTTCTTCGCGTAGAACGGCGACCGCTCCTTAATGGTGGCCAGCTGATTGGCGATAAGCTCAAGCTGCTCTTTCGTCATTTCCATGGGCGCGCATCTCTCCTTCGGACACATTTGTTGCGAGTATGCCCCATTCTAACAAACTGGCAACAACTCGCACTCGTGAATCACGACAATCGCGCAGGGAAAAGGCGAGGTGATGGCTGGAAAGATGACGGATTAACCCATAGATGGCGGATCGAATCGGTAGCCGAATTTGCGGATGGCCTTGATCTCCGCGTCCCAGCCCATCTTTTTCCGTAAACGCGCAACGGCTATATCGACAGCCTTCGACTTCGAAGGGTAATAACCGTGCCATACGCGCTCATAAATATCTTCTCGGCTAAAAGCGCGATGGGGATTCCTCACGAACAGCATGAGCAGATCGTACTCTTTGGGGGAAAGAACCACTTCGCATCCGGCTATGCGCACCTGCCGCGCCGTCGTATCGATCTCCGTCGTGCCCATGCGCAGCGTCTCGCGGAGCGCGCCGCGTTCGAGAAACTTATTGGCGCACGACAGCAGCTCCCGAACCGAAAAAGGCTTGATGATGCAGGCGCTTGCCCCGATTTCCATGCAGTGCAGGCACTCTTTCTCTTGAGAGGCGTCAAGCACCATGATCGTAGGGATATCGAGCGTGCGAATGTACTCGAGTAATTGAATACTGTCGATGCCCGTCAGACCAAGGCCCAGAACGGCAAGATCGAAATCCGCTTCTACAATGGCGTCAACGGCATCAAGCCCGTCACACACCGTGACGCAATAATGGCCCTCGCGCTCGAAGGCGGCTTTCACGACATCAGCCACGCATTGCTCGCCTTCAACAATAACGATGTTCGCCACGACTATCTGCCCCCTCTCCCGTTCGAAGGGGCGGCCGCAAGGACGGTCGGCGCGGTCGGCGCGGTCGCAACAGAGGGGTCAGCGCCCCTTGCGGCGCCTATTGTTTTCTGGGAGCCCCCCCCCGAGCTGTTTTTTGCCCTGAGGATTAAAAGGGCAGCTGCAGCCGGCCGCACCAGCAGCAGTTCTCTTTAATTCCCTCGGAAAACCCATCGGTTCACCTTTCTCATGCTTTACGGTGCGCAAAGCGAAGCGACTCGCCTCGCGCATCGCCGGATCCGCACCATCCGAAGCGAATCCCGTATCGCCCTTTTGCGATGTTACGATTTTACGCGAATCATACGATGCCCGACGGCTGCTTGGCGTCACCCTGCCCTACTTTCCTGCTAAACACGAGAGCTTGTCCTCTCGTAGCTCCATCCGATGATCCTTCCCGCTATTTGGCGTGTCGACCCCTCGCAAGACGGCGCATGCGCCCGAAGGCTACTACCGAAATGCCCGCCCCAAGTGCTGTTGCCACCAAAAGGACGACCACCCACCAACCCTGCGGATCGCCCGTCTGCGGAAGATGGATTAGCGTTTGGAACCAACTGGAACCGCCTCTGCCATTGGCCGCACTCGCGCCATCCGTCGCGGGGAGAATAGCCTGCTTCTCGCGATCGTAACCGCAAACCGAGCACACCTCGTGACGACGCCCATCATCGGCCATCACCTCGCGGAACTCATGAGCCCCCGCAGCCGCCTTGACGTTGCAGACAGTGCACTCGCGCCAGTGCCCCGCCGCATCGGCCTTCCAACCGCCGAACACGTGCCCCACCGACGGGATGGGCGTCGCATATCTCGTTGCGCCGCAATGCTTGCAATGATTCGATTTCAGACCGTCCTCAACGCAGGTAACGGGCTTGTCTACCGTGAAATTCGCCTCCCACTCGTGGGGAAGAACATCGAGCGGCCGTCTTTCAACGGCGTCACACGTAGTGCAGGTGCGCTTTTCGGTTCCTTGCTGAACGCAGGTCGAAGGAGTTTCGACAGCCCAGTCGCCCCAAACATGCTCCTGATACCCCCATGCCGCGTACACCGTTACATCGGCATCGACAAGCTCCACGCTATTAACATAGGCGTGGGAGGCCGCTCCATCGCGAGCCATGCCCTCATCGGCAGAGGTGGGCGCCGCCTCATGATCGAAGATGCCGTCGACACGACTGAGCGTCCAGCCGAGGAACACCACTTCCTTGCCGTTCAGGCCGCTGTGAGTGGGCCGAGCACTGCCGAGAGATACCGTGTCGCCGGCAAGATGAAGCCCCTCATCAACGGGAAGCCCCTTAACTGTACCATTTTCCTGAGCGTTTCCGTCGTAGATGATCTTGTATGACGTTTCGGAGAAATCAGGTACTCCGCTATTGTTGCGGTCCTGTGCCCATACGGCATAGAGAGTAAGGTCTTCCGTTCCCATGATAATTTTGCCCGAGACCAGCGCCTTCTTTGCTTCATCTCGCTGCTCCGCTGTAAAGGCATCTTCGTGCTTAGCCCGACTCCAACCTGCGAAGATTTCTGTGATGCCGTCGGGATTTCTGGGCTGCCGGCTGAAGCCCGTATCCGACGTCAACGGAACCGGCGTGCCCTTCCTGATGTCGGTCTGGCCTGCCGGGGCAGAGCCAACGCCGCCATTCAAATCGTAGGAAAGCGAGTAGGTCTCCAATACGTCGGCGACATTGTTCCTGTTGTCGTCATAGCCCCAAGCGGCATAGACGGTTTTATCGGCATCGTCGAACGCAACGCTCGTTACCAAGGTCGGCTCGTCATCGCTGCGGCTCAGGATCTTGGCGGGCCGCTCCGTCCAACCAAGGAAAGCGATGCTCTTGCCGTCGGCAGAGTGATAGATTGGCGTAGCGGTGCTGAGCGTGACGGTTTCACTCGTCAGATGGATTTCGCTATCGCTGGGCAAGCCTTCGATCGACCCTCCCGACTGCGCGTTGCCGTCATAATTGATCTTGTACTGCGGCTCTTGATAGTCCGCCACGTGGTTGCCGTTGCGGTCGGCAGCCCAAACGGCATACAACGTTCTGTCCGCCGTATCGAAAATGACGCTCGTGCCTGTGATGAGAGCCTGCTTGAGCTCCTCCTTCTGGGCCGCCGTGAAGGCATCCTCGTGTTCCGTGGCGCTCCATCCGACGAAAAGCTCATTGGCGTTGCGACGGAAACCTGCCTCCGTGGTCAGCTTGACTTCACTGCCTTTCGCGATATTGCTCACTTGCGCTGGAGGCGTTCCGCTGCCTCCGTTAAGATCGTAGATGAGAGAGTACGTTTCCAGCGCATCGGCCACGCCATCGTCGTCTTCGTCATAGCCCCAGGCAGCGTAGACTGTCTTGTCAGCAGCTCCAAAGGTGACTTCGGTAACCGTAGCCGGCGCCTCATCGGCACGGCCGAAAATTGAATTCGTTTGCGTTTCGGTCCAACCGATGAAAACCACTTTCTTGCCATCTACATCGCTATGCGTGGGCTTGGCGTCGCTCAAGGTCACCTTGTCGGAGGGGATGTGCGCTCCGCTGATCGTGGGCATCGCGCCAACCGTGTCACCGTCTCTAGCGTTGGCTTCATAGGTCAGCTGATATTCTTCTGTGTAGTCAGCTACTTTGTTCCCGTTGCGATCGGCGGCCCAGACGGCGTAGACGTTGGTATTGCCATCTGCATCGGCGTACTTGCTCGTATCTTTAGCGTCATCCGCAGAAACGTCGGCGCCTGGCTTTGACAGCATCGTCACCTCTGTCACGATGCTGTCTTTCAAGTCATCGTGATCCGCCTTGGTTTTTATCACACGGTCAAGGATCGGCGTAGTGCTCCAGCCGACAAAGATGTTGGTACCGTAAGTAAAGGTATGGTTTTTTACCTCAGCGGCAGCACTCGATGCGTCGTCATCATGCCCCAGGCTTTTACCGGAAACCGCACCGTTGGTGGAGAGCTGTTCCTTTGCCCCTATCACATGATGGTGGGGACAGATGATGTCGGTATAGTCACCATTGTTGCCGTGATAACGGACATGGACGGCATCGTCGTTGTAATCCGGATTGCTGTTACCATTGGCATCCATCGCATAGACGGCATAAAGGTGGACGTCATGATCGGGCATGTCATGCTGATCCGTAGAGATGATCTTGCCGATGGTTTCTTGAGTCGCATCCTCCTGAAGAACGTCCGCGATTTTCTCCAGGCTCCAGCCGACAAAGATCGTCTTCTCTCCCTTGTTCAGACTGCTGGTGCCCGTATAATTTGGCGAAACCTTCTCGCCTTCAACATGCTGCGTGGTTTCCGGAGCACCCGCTCCGGTTCCGCCGTTCAAGTCATAGGTCACCGAGTAGAGCTTCTTCACCTCGGCAGCAAAGGTCTTGTCATCCGCATTGATTACCTGCTCCTTCAACTGGTCAGTGGTATACGTGGTGGCTTCGTCTGTCCAGTTCCCCGTGAATCTCCAGCCACTCGAGGCCGTAACCGTCGGAATGCCCTCCTTCAGCGCATCGTTGTGCCACACCTTGGTTGAAGAGGCGCTCAGCGTTGCGTTTTCTGCACTAAAGGAAACAGTATGGGGTTGCTGAAGACCAATCGCCAGATCGGCGGTGCCTTTGCCTGTTCCTTTTTCAAGCGTCACCGTGGCCGTAGCGGTCGTCTCGTCATCACCCAGACCAAACGCCCCTCCACTTTCTGGTAGAGAAAACTTCAGCGGATTATCGCCGTTGGCATCGCTGCTGCCGGGGTTGGCAACAATCACATGGTAGGTATCTGCCCGCCGGCCCGTGAATTTAAACACACCCGTTTCGGTAATTGTCTCGTGGCTTTCGGTGTCGTCGGCGCCAACTCCATTCTGATGAGGTGCACTTACTTTAATCTTACCGGTATAGAGATCATCCGCGTCTTCCGTATAGACGCCATCGAAGTCTTTATCAATAAAGACCTTCCCTTCAATAACGCCCGTCTGGAACTCAACTTGAATGCGTGACAAGGGGTTGTGCCCCTGATTGAGCGTGCTGCCCACGGAATAGGGAGACACGCCGCAAGGCCCAAAGTTGACCACGCTGCCCACAAGATCGGCGCTGCTGTCAAACTTTGGACTCAGACGCAGGTTAACTTTTAGATCCGCATCCTCCGGAATGCTTTCGGTATCACTCGTAGCCGCGATGCGAATCATTTTCACATCGCCCCAATTGGTAATTTTTTCTGCCGTAACATAGTTATCATTCGTAACAGTACTATAGTGAAAAGAATCTCCAGGGGCTGCGCTTGCATCAACCTTGGTGCTGTACGTTACCTGAATATGATTGCGGACTGCAGATGCACCGCTGAGCGTCGGTTCTCCCGTCAGCATCATGTCAAAGTCAAATGCCTTATCTTGCATATGACTATCCCAGAAATCCCCCTCTTTGGGCACCGGAATAAAGTAATAAAAGGCCTGCGCGTCGTCCTTGGAAAAAACTCGTCCAGTTTCATTCTTGAGGGTAAAAAGCATGTCCACAACATGATCCGCATCTTTGAGATAGACCTTGTCGCCCTTTTCCTCGAAGTTTGAGTAGTCGCCTGCGTCATAGTCTGGTTCCGTGTTTGACTTGTCCAGCATTCTTGCGCCGAAGGTGAAGGTCAAGCCCAGCCGGGCCGCCACCACCGAGAGCTTCGCGCCCTTTGCGTTGACGTTGAAGGTGCTGTACCGCACCCTATCATCCATAACCTGATATTGGGCCAGGGTGCCGTTGTTGGATGTGGAGGTCAGGGATGCGCTCTTGAACCGTACGCAGTCCCGCATATCCAAGGTCATGGCATCGGCGTCCTTGGCGATCTCCATATCAAAGGAAATCCCGATCTGGTACTGCCCCAGCCCGTCGGTGAACCAGCCAACCTTTGCGGGGTTATCCGCGTCCATAAAGGTGATCTTGTACAGCTTATAGCCGGTTTCGGCAGCAGATGTTACCTCCACAAAGCTGTATGAGTCTTTGGCAATCTCGGTCCTTTGGGGACTCGTTACCGTCTCCGTAACCGCGTCGAGGAGGAAAACCTTATCCGCCATTCTTCCAACCTCTTGGTATAGCTTGAGGTTTTTGACCGTGATCTTTTCCGGCAGACGGATATAGATTTCCTGATCCGTTGTAATATTGTTGGAAGAATAAGGATAAGCGGACGAGCTGAGCAGACCGTTGAAGGTAATGGTCTCTCCCGCTGTTGCGGAGGTCTTGCTCAGGATCGGCACCCGCTCCAAGGAATTCTCCTCGTACGCCTGCTCCATGGCCAAGGGGATCTCGCCCCTTGTGTTTGTGACCTTTACGGTATAGTTGCCCGATTTGGCCGTGCTATCACCTGAACCGGTATCGTACATTTTCATGGAAGCAAAGTTGGAATACGTAGCCTCGTCTGCGGTCAGCAGCTTGCCGAAGGTGGTAGCATATCCCGACGTGGGATCCTGATCACGGGAGGACACATAGCCCACGTAGTCCTTCTCATAGCTGCCTACGTTGGCCTTGATCTTGGTGAAATACTCGCCCTTGCCAAGTCCTGCCATCTGGGTGGTAAAGGCGACAAAGCCGCCGCTGCTGATGAGGGTGCCGTTGTACTTTTGTTCGGTTGGGTTCGTTGTCGTCGTGTACCAGACTTCCACAACATTGCCCGTGGTTGCAGGAATCTTCTGGGCGGTGACGCCGATTTTATCATTGTTTCCATAGGTGAATTCCACCGTCTTATTGGCGCTCACGGCGCCGCCCTGGTTGACCACATGGAACTGTCCCAGATAATAGATAATATTGGAATCGCTTGCGTAATTATTATAGATTGGCTGATTGTTGGCTTTTCCATTCACGCTCATGCTCTCTCCTGCTTGAGCAGTGAAGCTGAGCGTAGTGCAGTCGCCATTATAGAGATACCACGTACTGTCATCCTGCCAGGTGATCGTTCCGCCCACTGCGGAGGCATCGCCAGTAGTGGGCGTCTTCCCCTCGTAGCATCCGGGGGCTGTCTTACCGGTGTTGAGAATCGAATCGCTGCCCCACCTGACGGCATTTGTAGTTGTGATGTCACAATCGGACGTCCACTTAAAATAGGGGGTAAAGTAATCCTGCGCATACTCCAGGTACAAGTTTTCCCAGGTCAGTTTAACAGTGTGATTGGCATCGTCTACCGTCTTTGTGAAGTTAAAGCCGTCCTTATAGCTATCGTCACCACCCTTGTGGTTTTCCGGATCCAGCAGGTTGAGCCTGGTAGACTCTCCCGCAGGATCCCAGGTGATATGATCGAGTTTCGCATAAATATTGTTGCCATTTTCTGTGTAGTATGGCAAGGCAATGGTGAGCTCCAGCTTCTTAAAGAACTGGGGCATATCGATGTAGTCCTTGTCCGGGTTTATCCAGATTTGCCGCAGGGCAAAGGGCTGATTCGCCGCCGTGGGTACACCAGTCTTCACGCCAATCCGGGACAGTCTGGGGCCGGTCTGGATCGCTCTGTTGTCACTAGGCGTATCATTGTATTTGCCCGTAATCTTTGGAGTGGCAGAGATTGTCTGATATGTTCGATCGCCTGTGTAGACTTCGATTTTGAGCGAATCCTTAAGCTCCTGCTCCTTTGTTCTGTTCCAGAGAACGGTGTCCGGGGCCAGAACGATATTAAAGCTGTTCTTTTCCGCCGTATTTTTGAGAGAATAGGTGATGGTGCCATTTGTGGGGTGGTAGCCGCCGTAGTTGTTCACACTGTGCAGCTGGTCAATGCTTTCAGGCGTTACGCTCTCCGCCATGTCACCCCGCTCGGGGATGGGGTACTCCACCACGGTCAGCCCGTCGGGCACGGTGATCTCCACCTTTTTATTCGCCAGATTCAACTCGCTTTCCACCTCAATGTGCAGGGTGAATTGCTTGTTGAAGTCGACGGAGAAGGAGCTATCATTTGCCAAATTTTGATCGAGTACACCTTCTACCTTAATCAGGGCAGTCGTAATTCGCATTCCCTCAACCGCTCTCTGACCTCCAGATCGGGCGGCTAGGAGATTGGCACCCCGGCTCGCAATCTCCTTCAGGGCGGCATCGCTCCCACCTTCGGCAGCCACCTGCCAGAGCGCGTCGTCCTCAGCAGGAACAAGGCTGGAAGGCGCGGCGCTCAACGAGGCGGTATCCTGCAGGACGTCCACCACATCGAACCCGTCCGAACCCCCAGTAGCCGCAAGGGCGCTCGACACACCGCAAACACCCGCCAGCAACAAGCCCGCCGCCAGGGCCACCGTCCGATTCCTCAGCTGCTCTTTGCGCCTTTGGCGGCGCTTTTCCATCAAGCTTTCCTTGCCATGATATTCGAAACGAGAAACCATAAGACCGTTCCTTCTCGCACGTATTTCGCTCTCTCAAAAACCCTTCGATTTTATCAAGAACAGATTCGGCATAAGTGGAGGTTAAGCCTGATAAAACACTCATATTGGTTTCAAAACGGACACAAAAATGAATCCCTTTTCCAGGGGCTCGAAAGCCGTCTCATGCCGCGGCCTCTTTCTTGACAAAAAAACTTCCAACGGATAGGCTCGGCCCCAGGTTTGCTACATTGTCTTCCACGAGCAAATTGCAGAGCCCGAGACCAAACCCGCAGGAAGCATATCCAGCGGGCCAGAAAATGCCCGTCTAACAAAAACGGATACTTGGGCTTTTCTCGACCAAAAGACATGGTTTGCTTATTTCAAGGGAGGGGATCGTGCAAATCAATCTGAAGGCCCATAGGGTCAACCGGAAACAGGCAGCGCAGATAGCCCTACTCGATGCCATCATCTGGCTCTGGCTGCATCAAATTAATTACGACAGCCTTTTCACCGTATCCTTTATCGACTCTGTTGCAACGCCCGCCATACCAGGCCCACTCATCGGCATCGCCTTGGTCATAGGCATAGGCCGGGCGCGATGGGATCGCATCCCCAAAGCCATTCGCATCGGCGGCGCCCTTGCGGCCACGTTCACGACCCTCGGCTTGGCCCTAGAGCCCCACATGCCCATCTCCAGTGCCACACTGCATGCGACGCTCATTCTTTCCTTGACCGTGGCTTGCACTTTCGCCGCATTGCTTCGACTGGAGACCTTGGCGAAATGCGATGACTTTTCCACGCTATCGGTGGCGCTGTCCGGCTCGCTGCTGCTTTTCTACCTGTTAAACCTGGGGCTCTTGCTCGTGCCGCGAGCCGTATACGACGCTTGCATCATAGCCGCACCCCTCGTCATGCTCGCAGGCGCAAACAACCCCGCACCAAGTTCCACACGCCTGGGGCCTCTGCCCAAGAAGGTACGCCTGTCCTCGCCTATCGTCGTACCGTGCCTCGTCGGTCTCGCAACCGGTTTGGTGGTGGCACTCGGCACGGTATCCATGGCCACCTCCCCCTCGGAGCTGTTCACTCGCCCCGCACCGCTGTTCCTCATCTCGCAGCTGCTCTTCCTGCTGCTCGGCATTATCACGGCGTTCGGCCTCGATTTGCGGAAGGCCACCTACTTCGCCCTCATTAACCTATGCTGGGGCCTCGGCATTGCGATCGGGCTGATCGGCCGTGAGCATTTCATCCCGCTGCCAGACCCTATTCTCGTTGATCTGTCTTCCTTCGTGTGCCTTCTCACCCTTGTGGGGTTCTTCGCCTTCTCGGGGATATGGGTGAACACTCTGGGACGCGCGGCAAGCATGAGTCGCGAATCGGCCGTAGAGGACGTAGCTCGAAAGGCAGGCCTCACCAAAAGGGAGACCGAAGTGGCGTCCCTTCTCCTAGAGGGACGAAGCCTGCGCATTGTGCAGCAAGAGCTGTTCATCTCGGAGGGCACGGCCCGCACCCACGCGAAGCGCATCTACGCGAAACTCGGCATCCACTCCAAACAGGAGCTTATCGACTACTTCAAGCAGAACCTCCCTCATTAGCAAAAGGAATGCTCCCCATTAAAGCGCCTTCCTTCCGTTGATAAAGGAGGCGGCTTCGCCGAAGCGAAGCCGCCAAAGGGAAGGGTATGGGCTGGCAGCGTAGGGAGGGATCCGCTGCCAGCAGAAGTTGGCTTAAGCCTTGGCGGCCAGGACGTGGTTCACGGCCACCCAGCTCATGACGGCGCCCGAACCCAGGCTGATGCCGCCGTGCACGTACGTTCCACCCGATACGCCGGAGGAGCAGTTGCCCACGGCGTACAGGTGCTCGATGGGCTCGCCGTTCACGTTCACGACCTGAGCGTTCTCGTTAATGGTGAGACCGCCGGCGGTGCCGCAGGTGCCGGGCACATACACGGCGCCGTAGAACGGGCCCGTGGCCAGCGGCGCGAGCACCGGGTTCGCCAGATCGGTTCGGCTACCGGCCATAACGCCGGTGGTGTTGATGTCCAGGTGCTTCTCGCCGCGATGGTACACCGGGTCAACGCCCTTGGCAGCGTTCTCGTTGAAGGTCGCAATCTCGGCAGCGAGGCCAGCCGCGTCGATACCCAGCTTCTCGGCGAGCTCTTCCAGAGTGTCGGCCTTCACGAAATGCGCCGGCACCTCCGACGGGTCGGAAGCTTCTCCGCCGTAGGTCTCGTTGAAGTAGCTGTCCTCGCCATCGCCCACGGCGCCTACCGTGTGGCCGGGAAGCGAGTAGGTAGCCCAGCAGGCAGCATCGCAAATGAAGTAGGCGGGGATGTTCACATGGCCCGGCTCGCCCGTGTCATAGTAGGCGAACGCCTGGTTGAACAGGTCGTAGGGACATCTGATCCCACATCTGAGCAGCCGAGAGCGAACCGCTGGCGTCGGCGGCGCCGAGGCTGCCGCGACCCATGGGAATCCAGCCATCCATGGGCTCGTAGTAATCGCCGAATAGCGGCGAGGCTGCGAACTTCCAGCCCATCTCCTCAGAAATCCAGTCGATGAAGGTGCTGCCGTTATCGATGAACGAGTTGAGCACAGCCTGATCGACGCGACCGTCGGTGGCGTTGGTGAAGTACTTGACCACCTCTTCCTTGCTGTCGGTGATGCCGGCGTCGGTGGCGGCGTAGGTCAGCGGCACAGCCAGGCCGCCGCCCGAGGTAGCGGCAGTGCCGCCCCACATGGTTCCCTTCTCGACAAGGCACACCGATTCGGCGCCCTTGGCCGCGGCGACCAGAGCCGCGAACGCACCGGTGCCCGAGCCGATGACGAGCACGTCTACTTCCTTATCCCAAGCAACATCGGCGCCGGCGCTCGCCTTCGCGCTCGCGCCCTTTTCCGCGCCCGTCGAGGGGGCACAACCCGTCAGTGCAGCAGCACCTCCCAGCGCCAGACCAGAGAGAGCAGCCGTCTTCAAGAAGTCGCGACGACCCATTCCCTTGATTTCTCCCATTACTTCCTCCTTTCGGCGAACCAGCGTCCCTGCCGGTTCGGTTACCCCTGCATCGTAAGGACATTGGCGCCTCGCCGTCAGTCTCACGAAAGCGGCGATATGTCCTAAAGCACTCATCCGAAAGGTATGATTTTAGGGAAAATGGCCGATCAGAACCAAAAATGAGAAACGCAGCGACAGCCTATCCCGTCACTCGCTACTCTGCCGCCAGCTTATAGCCAACGCGCCAGACAGTGAGCAGATATCGCGGCTCGCTGGGATTGTTCTCAATCTTTTCGCGGATCTTGCGCATGAACACCGTGATGGAGTTCTCATCCACCTCCGCCGTCTCGCCCCACAGGTGCTCGTAGATGCGGCGTCGCGTGAACACCTCTCCGGGGCTTTCGGCCAAAAGCGCAAGTATTTCAAATTCCTTAGCCGTCAGAGGAACTGTCTCGCCGTGCAAATGCACTTCGTAGCGATCGAAGAACACTTCCAGATCTCCTATGCGGCACGGTTCGCGGCGCGCCAGCTCGCTGGCATCGGTTGAATTTTTGCGCGCATGTTCGATGTCGCCGCGGTGACGCCGCACGTGAGCGTCGATGCGCAGCAGCAGCTCATCGGCGATGAAGGGCTTGGTCACGTAGTCATCGGCACCGGCCTTGAAACCCGTGCTCTTGTCTACGATGTCGTTTTTCGCTGTGAGAAAGATAACGGGAATGCGACGTCCCTCCTCGCGCATTTGCTGGCAGACGTCGAAGCCATTCATGCCGGGCATCATCACGTCGAGAAGCAACAGATCGGGGTGCTCGTCATCCAACAGCCGAAGCCCCTCTCGCCCGCCAAGAGCCCCGCAGAACTCGTAGCCCGCTTCTTCTACGACGGCTCGAAGACTTTCGTGAATGCCCGGATCGTCGTCGATAAGCATCACTTTGATGGGTCGATTCATGATTGTTCCCCCTTCGGAAGGTCTTCGCCACTAGGCCCGCTACCAGATTTCTCGTCCTTCTCTGCCGTTTCTCGCGAAACCGGGCCAGACACAGGGATGCGCACGACAAAGGAAGCTCCCTGGCCCAGCTCGCTTTCCACGCTCACAGAGCCCCCGTGCATCTCGGCGTACTCGCGCACGATGGCGAGTCCCAATCCCGTACCGTTGTAGCGCCGGGTGGATGAGGAATCCACCTGCACGAACTTCTCGAAGATACGTTCCTGATCTGCGGCATCTATGCCGATGCCGCTATCAGCCACCGTAAGCCATACCTCATCGACAGCGTCTTTTGAGCTGGCAGGGTGGAAAGCGGCCCCAAGATGCACGGTACCCCCGTCAGGCGTAAATTTCACCGCGTTGCCGCACAAATTCTGTAGCACGTGGACGAGCTTGTCGAAATCGCCCTGCACGAGCGGCACGTCCGGAGCCACCTCGTTCGTGAACTCCAAATGCTCCTTAGCCGCCAGGGGCCCTACCGTGGCGCGCACGATGCCCACCACATCGCCGACGTCCACCACTTCCAGACTCAGCTTCACGCGACCGGCATCAAGACGACTCATCTCCAGGATGTCGTTGATCATCAGCATGAGCGCCTGGGAGTTAGCTTCGATGCCCGCCAAGGCCTTAGCCTCGTTCTCGTCAGCTCCTGCACGATGCTTGCTCAGCAGATCGGCAAAGGCCACGATGGAAGTGAGCGGCGTGCGCAGCTCATGGCTCACCATAGAGAGGAAGTCGCTCTTGTACTGATTCTCATCCACCAGCTGAGCGTTGACCGCTTCCAGCTGGCGGCGCTGCTGCTCGAGCACCTCGTTAGCCTGCTGCAGCTGAGCCGTCCGATCAGCCACCTCGTCTTCAAGTCCTGCGTAAACATCAGCAAGCTCGTGGGCCATGTCGTTGAAGGCCGTCGTGAGCGAACTCATTTCTTGGGACGATTCGCTATAGCTGAGACGCACATCAAGATTGCCTTCTGACACCTCGTCCACACCGGAACGAATTTTGCCCAAAGGCCGTGTGACCAAATAGGTCAGCGCCACATACACCACGACCAAGCACACCGCCAGCATGACGGCGAAGAACAGGACATCTTGAGCAATGGAATCGCGCTCATTGGCCTGGTACACGTCGAGCGGCATAATGATGCTGATGGCGCCACCGATATCCCCCATTTTCCACCCCTCTTTGGGAGTGCCGGTCACGTCCAGCTCCCCAGCCGGTTCGCCATGGCACTGCAGGCAGGCCTCATCTATGGTCATGGGAGCCACATATCGAAAGACTTGGTGTCCCTCATAGTCGGTAAAGCCGTAGTAGTCGGCACGACTTGCATCGTCGTGGAACGCGGAGAGCGCGGCCGCCTCGTAGCCATCGGGCTCACCAGCTTTATTGCGCGGATTGAAATTCACGAACCGCGTCGTGTAATCGGAATGCATCGTGAAAGACTGACCGATGATGCGACCAGCAATGGCGCAGTGAAGCCCTTGGTACACGCCATCTTCCGTGAAGGCCACTTGGGCCAGGCGGTCTTGATTGGCCACCATGAATTCCCAGACGGCATCCATTTGCTGAGCGAGGGCGCGCGCCTGCTCCCGCAACTCGTTTTCCATTTGGGCATGCTTGTTTGCGGAAGTCCAAACCAAGTTCGCACCGAGCGACACCGCCAGCAGCACGGCGATCAGGCAGAGAAATTTGGTTTTCAGCTTCACTTTCGCCCCCCTTCCACCTTCGACCAGTGTAGCGCGGAAAGCCGGACCGTACGACGGGAGGGAGGTCGCACGGCCCGGCTCGGCGGAAAGGTGGCTACAGAACGAGCTGCTTCAGCTCGCCGGCAAAGGCCGCCTGACGGGCATCGATAACCACCGAGGGATCGGTGGTGGGCTCGGGCAGCACCGAGATCTGGTTCACCCCGTCAGGATGAGCAGCGCGCAATTCCTCGATAGGCCCGAAATCGAGTGCGCGCATGGGGCAAGCCGCCACGCAAGCCGGCTTCTCCCCTGCCGAGCGAAGATCGATGCATCCGTCGCAACGATGCACGACGTTCAACTCCTCGATGAGCACCGGGTGTCCATAGGGGCAAGCCTTCACGCAGTAGCCGCAGCCGATGCACGCTTCATCGTCATGCTGCACCGTGCCGTCTTCCTCGTTGATGTAAGTGGCGCCAGCAGGACACACTTCCACACAGGCCGGAGTATGGCAGTGGTTGCAGGCCCCGGAGTAGTGGAAAGTGGCGGGAGCGGGGAATTCCCCCACTTCGAAGCTTTCCACCCGGCGAAAGAGGTAGCCTACTTCCAGGTCGTTCTTATCCTTGCAGGCCACCTGACACGTACGGCAGCCTATGCACATCTGCTGGTTGAAATAGAATCCCTGCGGGTTCTTGTTCTCTTTCACGTCGGCCATAGGTTACTCACCATCCTTGCAGACAATGCGAAGCGGCTGCTCGGCATCGGGAGCCAAAGCCTCGCCCGTGTACTTCTCAATCTTGCAGAGCGCGGAATTGTAGCCCGACACGCCCTGACCGTTGGGGGCGGGGCCCGTCAGGCAGTTGTCAGCGCCGGCCACATCGATACCAGTCTCTTCGTCCACGGCCACCCACGCGCCGTGAGGCAGAGCCACCACGCCGGGCATGAGGCCCGCATACACGCAGGCGTTGCGCACGCACTGGCCGTAGGGGCTCGAGACGAGCACCGTGTCGCCGTCGGACACCCCGGCCGCATCGGCGTCGGCAGTGCTGATGAACACCGGGTTCGTCCACGCCTCGCGCAACCAGCCGATATTGTCGAACACCGAGTGAGCACGACGCAGATAGTGGGGGTTCATCACCTGCAGGGGATACTCAGCCCCGGACGCGGAGGCGTCCTCGTAGCCGTTGGTCACCTTCACATAGGTGGGAATGGGGGTCACCGTGTCCCAACCCATGGCCGAGAACGTGTCCGCAAGCGTCTGGCTGTATATCTCCAGCTTACCGGAGGGCGTTTCCAGCGGATTAGCCTCGGGGTCTTCCACGAAGTCCTTGAAAGCAATATAGCCGTAGTTGTCGTCGGGAGTGCGCTTGACCTGATACACGCCGAGCTGCTTGAGCTCCTGATAGGCCAGCTTGCCCTCCTGGGGCTCGCCTTCCACGCCCAGCTCGTCGATGTCTTCCTGGGTGATGCCCACGGCCGGCACATAGGTTTTGCCGTCCTCGTCGCACACCTCCATGGAAGCCAGCTGATTGAAATACTGCTGCTTCACATCGAAGGGGTACACATCAGCGCGCGCGATGCCCAGCTTCTCGGCTAGCTCGCAGGCAATGTCCTGGTCGGACTTTGCCTCGTACAAGGGGTCGATGATCTGCTGATAGGCCACCATCATCTCGCGGTTCGACTTATGGCCGAGCGTGCCGCCGAACAGACCGTCGAAGCGCTCCCACTCGGTGGTGAGGGGCAGGATGATGTCGGCATAGCGGGCGGCCGAGGTAAAGAACTGGGCATGGGCCACCACCATGTCCACCTTGCGATGGGCCTCGATGGCGCGGGCCATGCCCACGTTGGTCTGCAGTTTGTTGCCGCTTGAATGGTAGATGACGTGGATGTCGATATCGCGCTTCTCGGCCGGGTCGTAGTGCTTCGTGCCCGTGAAAGTATAAGTGCCATCGATGACAGCATCCCACACCTCGTTGCCATTGATGTGGTCATCCACGGGGTTCTTGATCTCGGGCAGACCGTCCTTGCCGGCCTTAATGAGAGCCGGCCCGCCATTACCCGAAGTCACATGCATGGTGGAACCCGTCATGTGGCCCGACTTGCCCATGTGGCCGCCCATGGCGCCCACGGTCATGACGAGCTGGGGCAGGTTGTCGGTGTTGTTGACGCGGGCCGAGGCAGCCGACACGAGGAAGCCCACCTTGTGATCCTTGCCCATAGCGCGGGCCAGATTGCGGATGGCCTCGGGCGAGGCACCGCAGATTTCGCTGGCCCATTCCGGCGTTTTCGGCGTGTTGTCGTAGGCGCCCTGCACGTAGTCCTTGAAGTTCGTCTGCTGTTTAGCATCGGACGGCATATGCTCGGCATCGAAGCCCACGGTGCAGCGGTTCAGGAAGTCCCAGTCAATGAGGCCCTCAGCCTCGTCGGCCTCCAGCATGGCGTAGGCCACGCCGAGCAGGAAGGCCATGTCGGTGGCCGGGCGAATGGGAATCCACTCCGCATCCAAGGTGGCCGCCGTCTCGCTGTACATGGGATCAACGACGATGAACTTCGCGCCGGCGGCCTTGGCCTGCCAGTAGTTCCACATTTGGCTGCCCGCAGCGCTCCAGGCCGGGTTCATAGCCATCATGACGATGGTCTCGCAGTTGCGCAGGTCGTAACGGTCGTTGATAGTCTGGTCCTGCATGTTGTCGTGATGGAACCCGATGACGAACGGAGTCTTCGACCAGGAGCCATAGGAGTTGGTGTCCCAGAAGTTCGTGAAGCCGCCGAAGGCGCCCATGGTGCGGGTCATCTCGGGATTCCAACCCTTCAGGAGCAGGATGGAGCGGTTGCCATACTGCTCCTTGGCGCGAGTCAGGCCCTGAGCCACCAGATCGAGCGCCTCGTCCCAGCTCACACGCTCCCACTCGTCCTTGCCGCGCAACTCGCCATTGGGAGCGTCCAAGCTCCAGCCGGCGCGCTTGAGCGGATACTTGATGCGATCCTCGGCGAACACCTGCTTGCGCTGGCTGCGGCCGCGCAGGCACCCGCGCTGCTGCGGATAGTCCGGACTGTCCTCGTGGGTGTCGTCGGTCTTCTGGCGCACGACAACGCCGTCTTGCACAAGCACCTTGTTCAGGCAGCGACCACCGCAGTTGTGCCAGCAGGCCGCCGTCTTCCACTCGCCTGACACGATATCGCGACCGACCGGATGGGCAGCTTCAGCATCTTCACCCGTAGCGGCCAAATCGCTCGTAGCCGGAGCGCAAGCAGTCAGCGAGCTAGCCGCGGCCAAAGCCGTAGCAGCCGTAGTGGCTTTGATAAAGCTGCGGCGAGTCAGATGAGCAGCGTTCCGAGTCGTCGGGTGCGAATCAACGTGGAGCGTCTCTTCATTGCGAGCCATAGGTCCTCCTCTTCTCCCTTACTCAGAAGCACGTTCTCCTCAACGTGTCTACAAGAGTACGAGAACCAGACCCCAATAGCCATTACCGCCATCCGCAATCTTTCTTTCCGAATTATTAATTGCCCCGAGGCCAAGCGTTCTTCGAGCGAGTGCAGATAATCCTCTTTGCCGTAAAAATCTCCGCTGCGGGAGATTATTTCACGAATTTTTCTCCCAAATCAGAATTACCCGTACTCCTCCCCTCCGTAGTTCTAATAGGTCTTTGCAGGGAACCCCTTGCAAACTTAGAGGAACTTAGAAGCTATCATGGAAGAAAATTCTTTCACTCCAAGCGGTAAATCCCGCTGGAAGTCCTTTAATACTCGACCAGGCTGTAGGTGTCGATGGATTGGCGCTGGTGCATGATGCGGTACACCGTATCAGTCTGCCAGCGCCCTGAGGGGCACGACGTAAATGCCCTCTTCCACTTCTCTAGCATACGAGCCAATGCCGGTTATCACACAGAGGAACTCTGGAGGACGCCCCTGCGCTCGTGGGTTTTCTGCAACTTTCTTCCGCAGCCGCCTGAGAGATTTCACCGCATCGGGAACCTTCTCTTCGCTGAGCTTGAACTCGAAGGCGGCCCATCTACCATCCAGGGTCTCTATGACAGCATCGGCCTCTAACCCCGAATCGTCCCGATAGTAGTAAACAGCCGCCGGCATCGAAGGATCCATCGCCTGGGCGTATACCTTGAGATCGCGAATGCAAAGATTCTCGAAAACAAGACCGAAGGTCTGCCCATCCGCGAGGAGGGAATCCGGCGAAAGCAATAGCAGGGCGGCGGCCAACGACGGATCGGCGAAGTAGCGCTTCGGCTTCGTCGCTAGGCGCTTTTTTGAGCGCTTTGGCGGCACCCAGCCCGGCACCTCCTCGACAAGGTAGATCGAGCGAAGAAACTCCAGATACGAGGCGAGCGTCTGCTCGGTTACGAGGGATGATGGATTGTCCTCTCCGCCGTACATATCGCTGATGATGGTCTTGTAGGTTGGAGACTGTCCCAAATTGCGGGCAATCGACAAGCACAACCGACGGGCCACCTCTCCACTCTTGCCATGTTTAGGAGCACTCTTTTCGAAAACAAGACGCAGATATTCTCTTGCAACGAGCTGACCGTTTTCAGCGGAAAGATCGAGGGCTTCGGGCCATCCCCCACGGCAGATCAACTCAGCTAGCTGACGCGTATCGTTTTCAACTTTCGCTGGCTGAAACCGGTGAGCGAATAGACCGCGGAGCGAGACAGAACGTTCAGACTCCCCAGACTCGGCCAAGCTGAAGGGATACATCCTCACAGAGCCAATCCGACCCGCACCACTATGCCTGCTCTGGCCCTCTTGGTCATCGGACGAGATCGGGGTGGACGACCCAGTCAGCAGCCACGCTCCCCTTAACCCCCGCTCGTCATCTATGGCATGACGAACTGCATTCCAAATCGCAGGCGCAAGCTGCCATTCGTCTATAACGTGGGGGCGATCGCCTATGAGCATGAGTTTTGGGTCGGCACGAGCCATGTCCAACTCTTCATCCACATAGCTGACGCTTTGCGCGTGGGCCAAAGCCGTCCACGTCTTTCCGCACCACTTCGTACCAGCCACCTCTACGGCCCCGAAGACCTCGAGATAGCGCTCTATTTGCTCGTCCACAAGACGCGGCAGATATCCATTCTTTACAAGCGTTTTCCGAGGCATGGCCCACGCAACCTTTTCTCTACGAGCGGCTTCTTTGCATCGACCCTATACTATCAAACTATTCATGGTTTTCCGAGTTTTTGATTCATGGTTTTCCGAGTTTTTGATTCATGTTTTTCCGAGTTTGATCGGTTGAGGGTTGATTGAGATCAACTGTTTTCGAATTGTACCTTGGCAACCTATACTGATTCTGGATTGAGTGTTAATACTCAATCAGGCTGTAGGTGTCGATGGATTGGCGCTGATGCATGATGCGGTACACCGTAAGCGTAGTGGCATTGTAACGGTAGTAGATGATGTAGGGGCCCGCAAGCGTCGTGCGGTACTCGTGCTCGAGATGGTCGTCGGTAAAGTGGCCGCCGGCGTCCGGAAAGGTTCGTACGGTTTCCAAAGCCGCATCGATACCCTTTATCGCATCGAGGGCCGCCTGGGGCATTCCCCGCTCGAGGCCGAGGTAAATGGCGATGGACTCCCGATCGAGCTGCGCCCGCGGACGCCATGCAAGATCAAGCATAGTCGAGCCCCCATACCTTGAAGATTTCGGCCATGCGCGCGTCGGATTCCTCCGCTGTGAGCGCCTCCGGGCGGTAGCGCTCTTCAATTTCCGCCTCACGCAAGGCGAGGAACATGCGGTTGCGCTGAGCGGCGGCCTCATAAGCGGCGCAGTCTTCCAGCACATAGGCCGGTACGCCGTTTTTCGTGAGGATGATGGGTTCCTGGCTCTCCGTCGCCTGAGCGCACACGTCATTGAACTGCGTGCGCAAATCAGTGATAGGTCGAATAAGCGGAAGCGCTGCCACAGCGGCTGTCATAAGGCACCTACTTTCATTACCATAATTATGGTATTAATTATAGATGCTTTAATTGACAAATCAAGCAACACGTCTATGAGAACTCTTGCATGTTATTCAGCTAGAGCAAATTATCCGAGGCCCTCTGTTATCCGAAGTTGGCGACGGCGGTGTCAATGGCGGCGAGGTTCATGGCGACGAACTGGGGCTTCACGCGGGCGCGCACCGCATCTTTCAGCTCGTCGACGGTGAGCGGCACACGGCCCTGGGCCACGGCCACGGCGAGCAGCATCATGTTGAGGGACTTGCGGGAGCTCGCACCGGCCTCGCGCACGAGGGCCTCGTCGTCCACGGGGATGAACAGGGGCACCGGGTAGCCTTCCGCGCCATCGGCGCTGGCGTCCTGGTCAGCAGTCACGGTGTTCGGCGCAACGATCGTTTCGGCTGCTTGCTCGTGGGACGCCTCCGCCTGCAGGGAGTTCGCCAAAGCTGCCACAACGTCGCCGGCACGATAAGACTGGCTCGCCAGGGCCGCCGTCACCGGCTGGATGGCCGTCGTGGCCGTCACCAGCACACCGCCCGGCGCCAGATAGGGCAGCGCGCGGGCCGCCTCGCCCGGCTCCAGAGCGATGACCATGTCGGCCGTACCCGGCGTGATGAGCGGAGAGTACACCGCCTCCCCGTTCGACCCCATGCGCACGTGGCTCGTTACATTGCCGCCGCGCTGGGCCATGCCGATGGTCTCGGCCGTGCGCACCTGCCAGCCCTTGTTCTGCGCCGCCTGGGCCAGCACCTTCGCGGCCAGCACCGTGCCCTGGCCGCCCACGCCCGCAAGCAGAATGTCAATCATCGCACGCCTCCTTCCTCCGACAGCGGCAATCCCGCCAAGGGGCCAGTCGGCCCTTCGGAATGCACGATGCGTTCTGCCACTGACACCCCTTCGGCTGCCCCCAACACCTCACCAGGCGTCTCGTTCGGCTCGCCTGCTATCTCCGTTTCCTGGAAGTCGTTCATCTCATCAGTCAGTACACGAGGGATCGGCCCCGTTTGGAACGGGTCGGGGTTCGGAGCGTAGATGGCCGGCTCGGCCGGAACCGCACCGCCAAAACCCACGGCACCCTGGATGGCGTTAAAGGAGCACACCTGAGTACACAGGCCGCAGCCGTCGCACAGGCTCGTGTCCACGAACGCCTGGCCGCGTCCGCCGGATTTCGGGCCGCGCAGCCCTTCGTCGAAGCCGATGCCGGGGCACCCGATGGAGGTGATGCACTTCTTGCAGCCCGTGCACGTATCGGCGTCGATAGTCACCGGCGCATCGGGCTTCTTCAGCTGGATGCACGGGGCGCGGAAGATGATCGCCGACGGGCCTTCGAAGTCGATGGCCGCGCGGGCCGCCGCCACGGAGCTTTCCAGGCTGTGCGGATTCGCGAACCCGATGTGCTGGATGCCGAGGCCGTGCAGCACTTCCTCAATCACAATGGGACGCCGCCGCTCGCCCATGAGCGTGACGCCCGTGCCGGGGTGCGGCTGGCTGCCGGTCATGGCCGTGGTGGCGTTGTCCAGAATGGCGAAGGTGACGTCGTGGCCGTTGTACACGGCATTGGCGATGCCGGTCATGGCGCTGGCGAAGAACGTGGAGTCGCCCACGAAGGCCACCTGCTTCTTGTGCGGCTCGGCCACCGCGAAGCCCTGAGCCATGGTGATGCCCGCGCCCATGCACAGGCAGGTGTCCACGGCATCAAGTGGCTGGGCGTTGCCGAGCGTGTAGCAGCCGATATCGCCGCACAGCACCGCCTCGCGTCCGCGGAGCGCCTGCTTCACGGCATAGAAGCTGCCGCGATGGGGACAACCCGCGCACAGCACCGGCGGACGGACCGGCAAGGGGCCGTCGTAGCCGAGGTTGTTGGCGCCGATGATGGACGCCACCAGGGCGGCAAGGGAACCAGCCTGTCCGCACCCGGCGTCGGGGGAGGCCCCGTGCTCAGTCTCGGAAGAGCAGCGCGAGGGCGGCGGTACCTCCTCGCTCGCAGGTTGCGCAGCGAACGGAACAGCCCAGTGGGCTGTTCCGCCGAGCGAGCCATTGCTTGAGCACGTGGAGGTGCCGCCGCCCTCGCGCGGAGAGTCAGCAGACGCGCTCGTGCGGTCGAAGAACCTGCCCAGACGACCGGCGATGTTCTCGGTCGTGTTCTCGCCGCGATCGTTAGCCTCGCCGGTCAGCTTGCCGTGCACCCGCAGCGGCAGATGGCGCGCGCCGGTCAGCTTCAGCATTTCCTCTTCCAGCACGGAATCGAGTTCTTCGAAGACGATCACATCGGTCAGCTCCTCGGCGAAGGCCGCCGCCGTCTCGGCCGGGAAAGGGTAGGGCGTGCCTACGGCCATGAAACGGTAGCGGGGCACAGGAATTCCGGCGCGGGAGGCCTGGGCCTCAATAAGCGATAACGCCTCGCGGGCGTAGGCTGCCGATACGCCGCCAGCCACAATGCCCACCGCAGGAGCGGACGCTCCAGCACCTTCGACGCCATTCTGCACGCAAGCGCCCTCACCTTCCCCGCCCCCTTCGAACACTTCGTTGAACCGCGCGAATGCCGGATCGTAAGCGTAGTCCCAGGCAATCTGGGCCAGGCGACGGTTGATCTCGCCGTGGGCCTCAAAGGCGCGCTTGGGGAAGATGACCCACTTCGGATCCTTCTGGAAACCTTCTTCAGGCAGCGGACGACCGTGAGTTTCCTCGGCCACCTCGAAGAACGTGGAAGCATGGTTGATACGCGTCGTGGGACGCACGATGACCGGCGTGTGGTAGCGCTCGGACAGATCGAAGGCGGCCCGCATCATGGCGAAGCCCTGCTCGGGCGTGGCCGGATCGAGCACCGGCACCTTCGCGAAGGCGCCGAACCGACGCGTGTCCTGCTCGGTTTGGGAGGAGATGGGGCCCGGATCGTCGGCCACGAACAGCACGCAGCCGCCGCCCGTGCCCACGTAGTTCAGCGACATGAGCGCATCGGAAGCGACGTTCAGCCCCACCTGCTTGCAGGTGAACAGCACCCGCGCGCCGCAGTAGGACGCGCCGGCCAGCATCTCGAGCGCCGCCTTCTCGTTGGTGGACCATTCCACATGCACGTCCTGGGCCGCGCCCGCCGCGTGCAGCTTCGCCACAGTTTCCACCAGCTCCGACGACGGCGTGCCCGGATAGCCTGCCACCACGTTCACCCCGGCTTCCAGAGCCGCGTGGGCAAACGCCTCATTGCCCATCAAAAGTTTCTTCACCATGTTCGTTCCGCCACTCTCGTCAACCTGTTGGAACAACCTATCCGCTGGCGTCAACCTAACGGACGCTCTTTCTGTCGGTATCAACTTACTGTCTACCCGCCGACTCAATCTACTGGGACAATTTGCCTATCGGCTTTTCGCCAAAAATTGCGGTTGTTAGCATTTTCTGCAGACATTCGAGACGGAAGACCTCGCCTCATGTCCACTTTCTGCCCCGAAATTGAACCATTTGCCCTCATTAGCGTCATTTTCGTCCCTTAGATTTCCCGCGGCTCCACTGCGGATGCTAACAAACGCAATTTTTTGGGAAAAATCGGAGTCCAAACTGCCTGCAACCACGAACAAGGCCGCCTCTGCCACGTAAACCGTCGAGCAAATTGCGTGGCGTAGACCGCACCCATCACAAGACGAGAACGGCTTACGACGCCATCTCTGCCTTCAGGTCGGCCACCTTTTGCAGCATGGTCGCATCGCCCGTGCCCATCATCTGCACGGCCAGAATGGCGGCGTTCTTCGCGCCGTTGATGGCCACGCAGGCCACCGGCACGCCCGAGGGCATCTGCACCATGGACAGCAGCGAGTCCAGGCCGCCCAAATCGCTCGTCTTCATGGGCACGGCGATGACCGGCAGCGGCGTGAAGGCGGCCACCACGCCGCCCAGATGCGCGGCCTTGCCGGCGGCGGCGATGATCACCTTGATGCCGCGATCGTGGGCCGTTTCGGCCCACTCGTGCACTACGGCCGGCTTGCGGTGGGCGCTCGCTACCTTCACCTCGTAGGGCACGCCCATGGCGTCCAACTGGGCCATGCACGGCTCCATGGCCGGCATGTCCGATTCCGACCCCATGATAATACCCACGACCGGCGTTGCCTCTGCCATATCCGCGTCCTTTCCCTCGGTGCTTGTTGTGCGGCTACGTTCTATCGCCTTGTGCTCTGTCGCCGTTATTATAGCCGCACGCCCCTGCAGGCAAACAGACTGGAGATTCCGTTTTCAGCCAACGGCCTCCTCCTGTTCAAGAGATTTAACGGAGAATAACGGAACTTAACGGAGATTAACGGAACATCATGGTCATAGAAGGATAGATATCCCGACAAAGCCGTTGCGGTTCGTTGACGGTTAGGGCGGCGAAGAGAAGAAGCCGCTGGACCTATCGCAAAATGAATGGCAATTGATCGAGCGACATGGAAACACCGTTGCCGCTGCTTCGAAAGGGAGGCCACCGTGAGCCAGGAAACGTACCACCAGCACGAGACGCAGAAGGAAAAGCACGTCGAAGACCATATCGGTGACGAGATTCGCAAAGTAAAGGAACAAGAGGAGCGCGAAGCCCACGGCTTCCACGAAGCTATCGGCGACGAGATCGCTCACGAGAAGAAGGCCGAGCGTCGCCAGCAGAACGAAACCGACGCCGCCCTCACCGAGACCGCCGACACCATCCTGCGCGGGGAATAGGCCGACCCCGCCTGACCAACGCAGCGTCCTCTTCTCCGAGCCATGGCCCTGACGAAAACGCGGCATTTCCCAAAAAAACTTCTTGCACCGGTGGCGTAAGTCGGGTAAGATAGTCAACGCTCTTTTGGCAAGGCCGAAAAAGCACCTGCGGGCGTGGCGGAATTGGCAGACGCGTACGGTTCAGGTCCGTATGGGGGCAACCCCATGGAGGTTCAAGTCCTCTCGCCCGCACCATTTGAAACGAACGCCCTCTTCGGAGGGCGTTTTACTTTCCGCCACCTCCACTCAGCAGAAAGGGTCAACGAGAAGGATGGGCTATGTCTGCCGATAGCTTCGACGACTTCCCCTATGAGACCGACACCCATGCCTCCGATGCAGAGGCGCGGCGGCACTACTGGGCTGTGGCCATCGGGCTGCAGGCGGTGGACGGGCTGGAAGTATCTCCCTACCTGCACGACCTGGCCCGCAGCTACGAACAGGGCCAGTACACCTTGCAGGAGACAGGCGAGCTCATCCGCGCCTATCACACGGGGGAAGCGGACGGGCGGCAGGCCACGGCCGAGGCCGATCTGGTCAGCCAGCGCATCGCCGAGATGCTGGAGGCCGGCAGCTTCGTCTTCGCCCCCGACATGCTCTCCCTTATCCACCGCGCGCTGTTCCAAGATCTCGATGCCGAGACCTATCGACCGGGCCAGTTCAAAACCGAGCGACTCGTAAAGCAGGAGGATATTCTCAACGGCGACAGCGTGCTGTACGCCGACCCGGCCATGATCCAGACGTCGCTGGACTACCTGTTCCGCGAGGAAGGCCGCCAGTCTTACGGAACGACGCTCTCCGAGGCCGATGTCGCGCGGCTCGCGCAGTTCATCGCGTTTCTCTGGCAGGTGCACCCCTTCGTCGAGGGCAACACCCGCACCGTGGCTGTGTTCTCGGAACTGTACCTCGGCTCGCTCGGCTTCACCGTGGGCAACGAGCCCTTCCAAAAGCACGCGCGTTACTACCGCGACGCCCTGGTGCGGGCCAACTACCGCAACAACGAGGCCGGTATCTTGCCCGAGCGAAAACCGCTGGAGGCATTTTACGAGAATCTGCTGCTAGGCGCCGAGCACGCCCTTAATCGCGAGGCCCTTCTCTGCCCCGAGCTCTTCGACAATCCCCAGCTTCTCAAGCACATCGACCCCTCAAGGGCGCTGAGAAGATAGCCACAGTCCCGCAAGGTGTTTCTGACCTGCGCGTAACAAACGCGGCAGGCGGCCTGCGCCGCGGGGAAACGGACGCACAATGGAACCGATGCGCAGCCCGTGCCGGCTCTTCGGCGCGGATCTGCGCACGACGCGCAATCTTTCGCCGTTGGGAGGTTCCTTATGAGCGGGAAGTCCAAGACCTTGCCCACCATCGTCGTCGCGAGCGCCGGCATTGCCGCCGGTGCCGCCGTGGCCTTCACGGGGTTTCTGCTGAAGCGCCGCGCGGTGCGCACCACGTGCAAGCCGTTCTACGCCGAGGCCACGCGCCGCTTCAAGATTCCCGGCATCAGCGAGGGCTTCGTGCCCCAGGACCTGTTCTACCTGTCCGATGAGCAAACCTGGCTCTTCAGCGGCTACCTGGCGAACCGCCGGCCCTCCCCCATCTACCAGGTGGGCGCCGACGGTACGGTGCGCCGCCACGAGGTGCGCCTGCCCGAGGGCTCGCTGTACCGCGGTCACGGCGCCGCCGTGACAGCTGCCGGGCCCTTCGTGTTCCTCACCGTGCGCGACGGGTTCATCGCGCTGGATCGCGCCGAGCTAGCCAAGGCGGCCGACGGCGACGTGCTGCAGGCAACCGGGCACCGCGCCGTGCCGCTTATGCCCGCCTTCATGACCGTGCAGAAGGACATGCTCTACATCGGCGAGTTCTCCCATCGGCTGTTCTACCCCACACCGAAGAGCCACTGGCTGCGCTGCCCCTCCGGCGAGACGAACCCGGCTCTCCTGCTTGCCTACGCCCCGCACGACGGCGGCCCCTTCGGCTTCGGCGAGCATCCCTCGGCGGTGTACTCCATTCCCGGCAACGTGCAGGGCATGTGCGTCACGCCCGAGGGGAACATCGTCCTCAGCCTGGCGTGGGGGTTCGGCGACGCCGAGGTGCGCATCTACGACCCGGCCCAGGCCAAGCGCGGCGGCAGCTATCTCGTGGAAGGGCACAAGGCGCCGCTGTACTTCCTGGACGAGGCCACGCGGGTGGAGACGCTTACCGTGCCGCCCATGGCCGAGGGCATCGACGACGTGAACGGCGAGGTGTACCTGGCCAACGAGGCGGCGAGCAACCTCTACCTGCTCGGCAAGTTCTATGGCGGCCAGTACGTGTACTCGTTCCCGACGAGGGAATAGCTGCGCCGTCCCGCCACCCTTTGCTTTCGGCAGGCCCGGCGAGAGCCAATGTTTCCGCGGGAAAACGGCTTGCGTGAGAAGTGATGACAGCTTGCAGGCACGAGCGGCCGCGCGGAAGACGCCTCCTATACTAAAGTCGATATTTTTGCTCAGAAATAATCGATGGAGCCGAGGATCGGAGACCGTCATGACCGCTTCAAAGAAACGAACTGTCCGCGTTGTCGCCCTGTGGATACTGGCGCTGTGCCTCGTTATCCCCCTCGGGGCGTGCGCCTACCAGCAGGGAAGCAGCGCCATCCAGGCCCTGGCCTCGACGGCTTCCGACACGAACGCGGAAGCTGCCGAGACCAGCGATGCCGCAGCGGAAGACAACGCCGCCCCCGCGGCCGATACATCTGATGAAAGCTCAGCGGCCGAGAACACTGAAGGCTCCACCAGCACCGACGCAACAGCGGCCGAGGCGACACCAGCAGAAGGCAACGCCTCTCCCGACGCCCATGAAAGCAACGAGAAGGCTGCTGAGGGGGCACCGACCACGGCGACGATCATGTACTACGAAAACGTCAATTACGACGACGGCGATACCGAGCCCGACGAGAACGGCCGGGTGTTGCTGGGTTCCTACGAGCTCACCGACGTACACGTCGGGCAAACGATCAACGCATGGGATTACGTAGTCGACATCCCCGGGTATTTCTTCTGGGACGGTTGGCCGCAGAATCTCACGTTGACTGAGAACCCTTCCGATAACGTCATCAACCTCTTCTACTTCAAGCTGTGGAACAACGAGTACACCGTGAACTACTACCTCATGGAAAACGCCGACCTGACCGCCGACAACTGGAAGGACGCGCTGGCGCCCGATGACGTGAAGTTCGTTAAGATGGGATCGGAGACCTTCACCAACCAGCGCTTCGACCAACTCGTCAAGGGGGATGCCTACGAGTACAAGATTGACGGCACCTATGTGGTGGACACCTATCCTTCCGAGATACATGTGGGCGTAAATCCCGACGACAACGTCATCAATGTGCTCTATGTGCCCGATTCCGCGAACCTGCCCGACGATATTGAGATTCCCAGCGACACGACGCAGCCCGGCGATGGGGCGCAGCCGGGCGATGGGACGCAGCCGGGCGATGGGGCGCAGCCGGGCGATGGGGCGCAGCCCGACGATAGCGAAAACGGCGACGATTCCGCCGACCAACCCGCCGATGACTCCGACGCCGACAAGCCAGCGGACGATTCCAGCGCCAGCAAGCCCGCCGATACGCCGAGCGCTGACGGAAGCACCGCACCGAGCATGCCGAGCGACACCACTTTCGATAAGGACGAGATCGAAGACGCCCTGCCTGACGATGTGAAGGACGAGATCGTGAAGGACTTCATCGAATCGGGCGACGCTCAAGACAAGACGGAAATCACCGACGAAATGATCGAGAACCCCGTGAGCAAGTCCGACGCCGACTACGTGAAGAATGTCTACGAGACCGGCTTGAAGGAGGGCGAACGGCTGGCCCAAACGGGGGATCTCGTCCCCTTTGCCATCATCGCAAGCCTCGCCCTGGGAGCAGCGGCAGCCGGCGCCATCGCCTTCGCCATGAACCGCCGCGCCCGGCGCTGAGCCCGCCACGCTGCCCGAAACAGGAAATTACCGCGCAACGGGCCCCTCCCCCTTTTTGCGAAACTTGCGAAACTCTGCGAAACTTGCGAAACTCTGCGAAAGATGCGAAAGGCTTGGGGGCTACACCAGAAGTGTTCGCGTGCCTGGTTACTCCCCCTTTGAGGTGAGGTGCCAGCCATTGCAATAGGGGCAGTGGTAGACGTGCAGGGGCGGGGCGCCGTGTTCGGCGCACTCGGCGGCGGTGAGTTCGGCCTCGTAGCGGCTGGCATAGCGGTTCTTGCGCTCGCAGGCCTTGTGGCGAAGGGCCGCGGCGCGCTCCTCGTCATGGCGCTGGCTGCGCGCGTTCTCGCTGGCGAACAGGTCGTCCATGCCGCCGAGAGATGCGGCGAACTCCGCTTTCTGCTTCTGCCACGCCGACCGCTTCTTGCTGCCCACGGACGCCTCCTTTTCCGCAACACCTTCTCACGGCACGGACACTGCAAACCATGCTATAACCCAACCTAGAACTAGCACAATCGTAGAATATCCTGCCATGCTTATCGCAATGCTAACAGATCATATTTTCCTGTCGATCTGACAGTCGTCTACCGTACCATAAGAGCCAGAAAAAAGAGCATGATCGCAGCCCTCTATCATGAAGGAGAGAACTCATGGAGCGCGCCTTTTCCCTTTCCGTCTCCGTCCCAACACCATTCCGAATCCCGCATAGGGTACTGGCCCTTATCGGCGTCATCACATTCATTCTTGCCTGCTGCTTGGCCGGCTGTACCTCGAATGCCGCCGATAGCGACAGCTCTGCCACCGACGGCAACGCCACCGGCGAAAAGACCCTCCGCGTGGCTATGGAACTGGCCTACCCGCCCTTCGAAACGAAGGACGACGCCGGCAACCCCGAGGGGCTGGCCGTCGACTTCATCCGCGACTTCGGAGCTGCCTACGGCTACGACGTGCAGATAGAGAACACCGCTTGGGACGGGCTTATCCCGTCGCTGCAGTCGGACAAGGCCGATCTGGTCATCAGCTCCATGACCATCACCGACGAGCGCAAGCAGTCCGTGGACTTCTCCGACGCCTACGCCATGGCCCAGCTGGCCATTCTGGCGAACGCGGATTCCGGCGTGGCCTCCATCGATGACTTGAACCAGCCGGGCAAGAAGGTGGCCGTGAAGACCGGCTCCACCGGGGACGTGTACGCCACGAAGAACCTGACCAACGCTGAAATCGTGCGCCTGGCCGACGAGAGCGCGTGCGTGACTGAAGTAGTGCAGGGCAAGGCCGACGGCTTCCTCTACGACCAGCTGACCATCTACCGCAACCACGAGGCGAACCCCGACACCACCGAGGCCGTGTTCATCCCCTTCCAAGACGCCGAGGAATGGGGCATCGCTGTGAAGAAGGGCAACACCGAGCTCTTGGACCAGCTGAACGCCTTCATCGCGCAGTCGAAAACCGACGGCGAGCTCGATCGCCTCACCGAGAAGTACCTCGCGGACGAAAAGAAGGCCTTCGACCAGTACGGTTTCAAATGGTTCTTCGATTTCGAGTAATCTAGTCTCATGAAACGCCTCACCGCCATCACTCGTCCCTTCACCGCCGCCGCAGGTGCGCCCGTGCGCCCGGCGAAGGCGGCCCTGAACTACCTGGCCGTGTGCGTGGCCGTGATCGCCGTGGTGTGGGCATCGCTGGCCGCAGCGGGCATCTCGCTGAACTTCGATTTCGTGGCTCAGTACCGCGTGCGCATCTGGGACGGCTTCTGCATGACCGTGGGCATTTCAGCGGCATCCCTCGTGCTGAGCCTTGTGCTCGGCGTGCTCGTGGCCGCGGGCCAAGGCGCGCGCTTCCTGCCACTGCGCTACCTGTGCGACTTCTACGTGAAAATCATCCGCGGCACGCCGCTCATCGTGCAGGTGTACTTCTTCTACTACATCATCGGCACAGCCTGGGGCATTGACAACCGCGTGCTCGCCGGCATCATCATCCTGTCGCTGTTCTCCGGCGCCTACATCGCCGAAATCGTGCGCGGCAGCCTGCTGTCGCTGGACGCGGGGCAGATGGAAGCGGCCCGGGCCGTCGGCTTCACCCGCGCCCAAACCTTGCGCTACGTGGTGGCGCCGCAGCTGGTGGCGCGCACGCTGCCGGCACTTACGGGGCAGGTGGCCTCCATTATCAAGGACTCGTCGCTGCTGTCAGTCATCGCCGTCATCGAGCTGACCCAGACCATGCGCGAGATCACCGCCACGAACTACAACTTCTTCGGCGGGTTTCTGCTGCTCGGCGCATTGTATCTGGTGCTCACGCTGCCCATCATGGCGGTAAGCCGCCACTTCGAGAAGAGGCTCGACTATGCGCATTAGAACCGACACCGCCGCTCGCCTCTTATCCCATAGATGCTTTCTCGGCACAGCCGCGCACCGCATGTTGAGTGAGAGCACGCGCCCCCTCCCCTTCCCGGAGGTCGACTATGCGCATTAGCTTGGACCACCTGTGCAAATCTTTCGACGGCGTGGAAGTCCTGCGCGACATCACCTTCGACGAAGAGGTGTCGGCGCTCGCCATCATCGGCCCCTCCGGCGGTGGGAAGTCCACCCTGCTGCGCATCATCGGCGGCCTGGAGACACCCACGTCCGGCGCCATGGCGGTGGATGGCTCCCCCGTCTCCTTCGACGAGACTTCCCTGCGCGCCTACCGCGCTACCCTGGGGTTCGTCTTCCAAGATGGCGGCCTGTTCCACCACATGACCGCTTTGGAGAACGTGGCCCTCCCCTTGCAGGTGGTTCATGGCGCGAGCTCCGATGAGGCTGATGACCGCGCTCGCGAACTGCTCGCGCGCCTCGGTTTGGAAGACTCGCTAGCAAAGCGCCCGGCCCAGCTGTCCGGCGGCCAAAAGCAGCGCGTCGCCATCGCCCGTGCGCTCGCCGCCCGCCCGCGCCTTCTTCTGCTGGACGAGCCCACAAGCGCCCTAGACCCAGAGTTCACCACCGAAGTGCTCGACGTCGTGCGCGACCTCGCCGAAGCCGGCACGCGCTTCATCATCGTCACCCACGAGATGGGCTTCGCCCGCCACGCCTGCGACCACGTCGCTTTCCTCTACGGCGGCCGCCTTCTGGAGTACGGCGATGCCGCCCGCGTTTTCGACCACCCCGAAACCCCCGAGCTCACCCGCTTCCTCAGCCGCCTTTTGGAATGGAGCATGTGAGGAGAGGGGGTTACGCCCTCCACAGCTCGTTGTCGCGCACGGCGTTCATGAACCAGGCTCCGTGTTTAGCCACGTCGCCCACCCATGAGAGAACGCCGGCGCACCAGCGAGCGAGGGCAACGAACTCGACGGTGTTGTCCAGAATCGTCGCCTCGTCGCATAGGTCGAGAGCGCGCGACAGGTTCCCCAGGGACGCTCGGTAGCGACGCAGCACCGCCCCTTCGTCGATATCATGACCGCCTACGGCCACCCGATGGGCAATGCGGTCGAGGGCCACTGCGGCCGTATCGACGCCGATGTAGTACAGCACCACCCGGTATCCAGCCTCCCGCGCCCGGCTCATATTGCGAAGCACCGCGTGACCCGTCAGCGTCGTTTCCTGGTTGAAGCTGCGCCGGCGAGAGAGGCACTCTTCTATGAGGCGGACCGCCTCACGCCCGGCACGCAGCTGATCGGCGCTGGAGGCCGGATCACCGCCCTGGGCCACGACGATCTCGTCGGAGTTCACACGCGCCATGGTGCGCGGCATGTCCTCCGTGCGCCAAAGACCCGTGCGATAGAACGTCGATTTCCCCGCCCCGTTCACGCCGGCGAAGACCACGTACACGGGCTGCATCAGAACACGCCCTCCTTCACCAGCTCCCGCTGGCGCTGCTGCAGAAAGAAGTCGAACACGGCCATATAGAAGGAAGCCTCTTCCTGGCACCGCGCCGCCTTCATCATCTCAGTTGGGGGGAGGTGCCCAAACGCGTGCCGACATGCGTCGTACAGATCGTGCGCGCAAGCAACGGCTTCTGCGCGAGCCGCGGCCGCCGATCCCTGCGAGTGCTCCCCAAGTGCGTCGGCCACACCCACGCGCGGCCTCCCCGCGCGAGGGGAGGCCATCAGCCTTTGCAGCACGTCCTCTTCCCGAATCATCCACTCGCGGCCGTTTTTCGCTGCAGGAAGACGTCCCTCCTTGATAAGCGCTCGCACCCGAGACGGACTCACCCCTAGCTGTCGAGCACTTTCCCCAACTGACAACATGGAATCCTCCTTCAAACTAATCATTGCGTTAACGCAATGATATCACAAGGAGAAACCATTCTTTTACTCAGGCATCACGGGCGCCCGCCGCAGAGGTCGCGCGCCTCCACCTTGCAGGAAACGGCCTACTCCAGGCCCATCTCCTTTTTCAGGCGGGCCAGATCGTCATCCACGGCGGCTTCGGCGCCAGCGGCAGCGTACTTCTTCGCCAAGTCCTCGGTGGGGTCGGCCGGCTGCTCGGACAGCTCGGCCACGGCATTGGCGCGGTCGAGCATCTCGTCGGCCTTGGCCTCCATGCGGTCAAAGGCACTGCGAGCACCCTCGGCACGGTCGCCAGCCGAGGTCATCTCAATCACCTTGGACTGGGTCTTCGCCACGGCGGCCTTCGCCTTGATGGTAGCCTTCCGCGCGTTCAATTCCTCGATGTCGGCCACCAGCTTGTCGTGCATCTGGCGCATCTTGTCGGCGTTGGCCTTCGCGCTCTCGTAGGCCACCATGAGGCCCTCGGCGCGCCCAACCAGCTCCTGCTTCTTCGCGAGGAACACGCGGGCGTCGGCCTCGTTGCCGGCGGCGAGCGCCTTGCGGGCCAGCTCCTCGTACTTCTCCGTCTCCTCACGGTTCTCGTCGACGAGCCTCTTGCAGCGCTTTTCCTCGGCCATGACGCCGGCAGTGGCCTCGCGCACCTCGGCGAGCGACTCGGTCATCTCACGCAGGTACTGGTCGACCATCTTCTCGGGATCTTCCGCCTTGTCCAGAAGCTCGTTGATGTTCGCCTTCACGATGGAAGTGAAGCGATCGAGGATTCCCATGGCTGTCTCCTATCTGGCCCGAAGGCCGGGTTAAATGCCGCCGCGGCGCCTAGGGCTGCGGCTTCGTCGGCTGCACGGGCGGCGCATCCGAGGCGCCCACCTGCGCGTACTTCTTTTCCAAATCCGCCAGCTCGGCATCGGCCAACGATTCCAGCGGCGTGTTCAGAATCTCCTGCATGCGCTCGGCCTCGCGCTGCTTCGCCAGACGACGGTTGCGCACAATGAGGAACACGACGACAGCCACTATTATCACCGCCGCGCACACAGCAATAACCGGCAAAGGCGACGGCGTCACCGTCATGATACGATCGGCCGTATCGGCAAAGGCATCGGAGAAGATCTCCTCTTCCGTGAGACTCATGTCGTCGTAGTTCTGGCTGAGGTAGGCTTTGAAGATGTTGATGGCCTCGTCGTCGAGCACCGATCCCGTCATCGCGCCGGTCCAGTAGGCGGCGTTGAAGCGCCCGTTGCCATCGTCGCAGAACACGAGCACGAAATGCGCCTGGTCGGTGAACAGCTCGTCGTACTTCTCCTGGGCGATGGACTGCAGCTCCTGGTAGGAGCGCACCGACCCGTTCGGCAGGATGTACACGTAGGGCTGCACGCCCGTTTCCTCGTAGAAATGGCGCAGGCCGCGCTCGAGCTTCGCCGGGTCGTGAATCCAGTCGCCGTCCTCGTCGGTGAAGTAGCCGGTCTCGTTCACGGAACCGGCGGGAAGAGCCGTGCGCTCCACCGTGGATGCGGGCACATTCGCGCCCGTGCAGCTGCCGCCGCCGAGAGCCACCACCAGCAGCAGCACGAGCAGCACGGCCGCAACGATGACGAACACCGTGCCGCATCCGCTGTTGGAGGACTTGCCCTGAGAGGAGCCGGGTTGCGGGCCATTGCCGCCGGGGCCGTCGCCCGATCCGGGCTACTGCGGGCCGCTCGGCTGCGGGGACATTTGCGGCGGCACCGAGCCGCCACCGCCACCTCGGCTCGAGCCCATCAGGCCGCCAAGGAAGCCTCCCCAGAAGCTGCCGCCTCCAAAGCCTCCCCCGTAGTAGCCGCCGCCATGGTAGCCCCCGCCGAAACCAGAGCCGCCGTGGCCGGCCGAGCGGCCGCCCGATCCCGAGCCGCCGGAAAAGCCGCCGCCGAAGCCGCCGCCGCTACTTCCAAAGCCGCCGCCGAAGCCGCCGCCTCCCGAGAAGCCGCCGCCTCCGCCTGATCGTCCCATGGCCGCGAACCTATTTCACGATGAGCACGGGCACGTTGGTCTTGTGCAGAACCGAGTAGCACACGCTGCCTAGCATGCCGCGCACGGCGCCCAGGCCGCGATGGCCCATAACGATGCAGTCGTAGCCGCCCTCGTCGGCGTAAGCGGTGATGGAGTCGTGCGGCGAGCCGTTCACCACGGCGATGCCAATGCCCTCGGCGTCGCCCACCAGAGGCGCGATGTTATCGGCAATGGCGTCCATATCGGCCTTGATGGCCTCGTTCTCCACTTCGGAGATCACATCCATATCCATGGTGTCGCCCATGACGCCGGACATGCGCGAGGCAATTTTGAACGTCTCGGCGTTGAAGTCGTGCCAGTCCACCACCGAGAGCACGGTGATCTGGGCACCGGGCACGCCGGCCGCCAGGTCGAGCGCCGCGGCCAGCGCGTTCTTCGCCGGGTCGGACTTGTCGTAGGGAACGAGAATCTTCTTGTACATGGGGGGCCTCCTTACCCTCGCGGCACCACAAGCGACGACGCCCGCGAACTGCAAGCTTATCAGCCGAATGCAGCTTGCGTACTCGAGCATCGCCGGATAATGCTTACCCTGCGGCTCATCCTAATGAGCCACTGCCATTTTACCACGGGCCTTTTCCGTTCCCCCGCCGCCGCCCACCTGTAGACGCGACGTTACGCATCCCTACCGCGGTTCCAACTGCACTCGCCAACTTCAACGGCTATCGGTTAATGCTTTAGCAGCAAAGGACGAAACGGAGGAAGTTGAGTTAATTTCGACTCTCTTTTTTAACTCAATTCTCTCTCGCACCTTCCGATTCGGTTAAATTCTGCTACCATTTCAACTCAATACAGACCGTATCTTCAGAAGAAGGCGCTATGACATATCTCGATCTCCGCAAGGCCTTTCACGACCCCGCGCAAGATGCGGATCAGCTATACGATCGCCGATTCAACGATGAGCGCACCTGGCATCTCAAAACGTCTATCGCCGGTAGTCCCGCCTTTGTCTACATGGCTCCGGAAATCTACGAAGCCCTGCTCGAAGCTGCTCAAATCGACAAAGATATCCTTCGCCTGGAAGCCGCACTTCCCCAGCGAGCCCTCGATAGCTACCGTGACAGCTGCCTTATCGACGAAATCGTGCTGACCAATGAAATAGAAGGTGTGCACTCAACGCGGCGCGAAATAGGCGAGGTGCTCGAGCGCCTGAAGCAAAATGATCGCCGTGGGCGTTTTTTCGGTATTGTTCAAAAGTATGCTCTCCTCCAGACGCGACCGGACATCGCCCTTCGAACCTGCGCCGACGTGCGTGATGTCTACGACGACCTTGTGCTGGCAGAGGTTCGCATCTCGGATCCCCACAACGTCCCCGATGGCACCTACTTTCGCACTAAAATGGTGCATGTGATCAACGAAGCAGGCATCCCCATCCACGACGGAATCGAGCCCGAGGCAAGAATCATAGAGGAGATGGATCAGGCTCTTGACGTCCTCAACGACGAGTCACGAGAGCCTCTTCTCCGCATTGCTCTTTTCCACTTCCTTTTTGGTTACATACACCCTTTCTACGATGGCAATGGAAGAACAAATCGCTTCATTAGCAGCTATCTCATCTCCCGCCAATACGAGCCTATCGTGGGATTGGGCATCTCCCACGCCGTAAAGCAGGAGATTGAAAAATACTATAAGGCCTTTTCTCGGTGCGAGCATCCCCTCAATAGAGGCGATATCACGCCTTTTGTCATCGCTTTCTCAGAGATATGCGTGAATGCGATGTGCAATCTTCGCGATGCTCTCACAGAAAAGAAAAGCCAGATGGATATGTATCTCCATCGCTCGGCCGTGCTTGTCCCAGAACCGCTGCGCACCCTTGTCGAATCGCTTATCACCGCCACGCTGTTCACCTTTGACGGCGTAACCGCAAAAGAGCTTTGTGAGGCTGAGCGGCTCTCCCGGCAGACGCTTTATAAGCGTCTGTCCGAGCTGAGAAAACTCGGCCTCTTGCAAGAGGAGAAGATAGGGCGAAAGGTATTCTACAAACTCAACGAGGAGGCCTTCCTTCTGAGAGGATGCTGAAGCGCTCTATCGAGTTAACGCTTTAACAGCAACGAGCAAAACGGGAGTAATTGAGTTAAATTCGACCCCTGTTTTTAACTCAATGCTCTCTCATTCTTCCGATTCAGTTAAAAAGCGGTGGCTCACGTACTGCCTCGAACCGCGCCAACATCACCTACCGCGGCTCCTCGTTGTTGAGAAGGCGATGGCGGGAGACCAGGATGTGGAACACCGTGTAGGCACCCAGCACGAAGGCGCCGACATAGCCCAGCACGCCGAGCAGGGGCACGCCGAGCAGTTGCGGCTGCATAGCCGTGGTGCACAGGATAGACGACCCCAGGAACAGCCCCGCCGACAGCAGCGCCAACGATATGCGACCCACCGAGGCGTAGGCGGTGGCAAGGATGCGCGAGGACACCTCGATGTCGCCGTTCACCTTGATCTGCCCGCGGTCGAGCATCTCCAACGTGTTCGACAGCTGGGTCGGCAGCTTCGCCAAGGCCTCGGCCGAAGCGGCGCTCGTCGTGGCGAGATCGATCAGCTGCGTCGCCAAAAACTTCGGGTCGGCCTGCTGGGCGATGACGTGCTTCGACACGATCTCGATGACGCTGATGTCGGGCGCGACCTGGGCAATGACCCCCTCGATGGTCACGAACCCGCGCGCGAGCATCGTTACCGACGAGGTCATCATCATGTTCTGGCCGCGCAGCACCTCGATGACCTCGGTGAGCACGGTGCCCACGTTGATCTCCTTCATCTCGGCCGTGCTGTACTCGGCGAGCAGCCGCGAGAGCGCCTCCAGCAGCGCCCCGTGGTCCACCGGCCCCAGCACGTGCACGAGGCCCATCACCGCCTCCTTCAGCAAGTAGGCGTTGTCGGTGGCCACGGCCGTGAACACCTTGCCCACGAGCATGCGCTCCGACACCGTCAGCGTGCCCACCATGCCCAAATCGATCCACACCACTTCCCCATCGCGCACAAGAATGTTGCCGGGATGCGGGTCGGCGTGGAAGAACCCGTCGTCGAGCACCTGGGTCACGTAGCTTTGGCACACGCGTCGCGCCAGCGCGCTCACGTCGATCCCCTGCTCGCGCAACGCTTGCGTGTGGGAAATTTCCGTGCCCTGGACGAACTCCATGACGAGCACCGACTCGCACGAGTACTGCGGGTAGGCCACCGGGGACGTGACCCCCTCTTCGTCGGCCAGCTCGTCGTGGAAGCGCATGAGGTTGTGCAGCTCGGAGGTGAAATCCACCTCACTGGCCGTCGTGCGCTCGATTTCCTCGATGAAGCCCTCGAGCGACAGCAGGATGTCGCGATGGGAATTGGAAGCGAACTCGCCCAAGGCCAGCAAGTGCTTCATGAGCATGATGTCCTCGGCCATGGATTCGGCCACACCCGGCCGGCGCACCTTTACCGCCACCGTTGTGCCGTCGAGCAGCGTCGCCTTGTGCACCTGAGCAATGGAGGCCGCACCCAAAGGCACCGGATCGATGGAGGCGAACACCTCGTGCCACGACTTCCCGTATGCGCGGTCGATCTGCTCGATCACCACATCGAACGGCATCGGATTCGCGTCATCGCGCAGTTTTTCGAAGGCGTCGCAGTAGGCCTTGGGCAGAAGATCGGAACGGTTCGAGGCCAGCTGGCCGATTTTCACGTACGTGGGGCCGAGCGCCTGCAGTACTTCCACGGCCTGCTCGGGGGTAAGCCCGTGAAGCACCTTGTACTGCCGCATGATGCGCACAATCTCGTTCATGCGCTTGTGAGAGGTCTTGTCCTTGATGGAAATCTCGGCGACCTTCATGAACTCCTCGAACGTGGCCATGGGCGCTCCTCCTTTCTGGAAAGCCCATGGTATCGTGCGAAATGAGAAGCGATCTCCTCATCAATTCACCTGGCATCAAGCTGTTTCCCGGCCAATCGAACAAAATTGTCACTGTGGCAATTAAGTAAAATGGTTGGTCGATGAGGTGCGTGCATAGGTTTTATGGCAAAATAAGCTGCTGTGCTACTGAACGCTGCACCGAAAGCGCAGCGCAACCACGCAAGAAGAACGCAGCTTAAACACGCAAGAACAAGGAGAAGCACATGGGACTCCTCTCAAAATTCGAAGGCAAGATGGAAGACACCGTGGAAGGCGCCGCCGATCGCATGGGCGCAGCGCCCCTGTCTCCCGTGCAGATTGCCAAGAAGGCCGAGAAGCAGATGCGCCGCGAGAAGATGGTCGGCGCAGGCAAGCAGTACGCTCCCACGCTTTATACCGTGCTCGTCAACGCCGACGATGACCGCCGCCTTCTGGGCTACTACCCCACCCTGGCTGGCGAAACCGAAACCTACCTTTCCGCCAAAGCCGCCGAGCAGGGCCTCGTCATGGACGGGCAGCCCCTCGTGCGCTTCATCGTCGACGACGATTTGCGCCACGGCAAGTTCGACGTCATTGCCGAAATGGTGGCCTCCCCCTTGGTTGAGCAGCTGCGCCAAGAAGAGTACGCCCGCTACGGCATCCGCCCCGGCGGCGGTCCGGCCCGCGCGGCCGCCCCGCAAGCTGGCTACGGCTACCAGCAGCCGGCACCCACCCCGGCGCCGGCCCCCGCACCCGCCGGCGGCTACGACTACCAAGCCGCGCCCGTCGACGAGTACGTGGAAGACGACTACTACGAGGACGACGAGCCCCGCCAAGCTTATATCTATGACATCACCAACGACCGCGCCTTCACGCTGCCCGGCCAGGCCGAGACCATCGGGCGCGAGTCGAAGAACGACATCGTCATCCCCGACATCAACGTCTCCCGTGTGCACGCGGAAATCCGCCAGGACGAGTCCGGCGCCTGGATTCTCACCGACCTCGGTTCCACCAACGGCACCTTCGTCAACGGCCGCCAGATCAAATCCACCGCGCTGCATGACGCCGACCGCATCATCGTAGGTACCACCAACCTCGAGTTTCAGCTCATCTAGCCCGCCCGCACCTCAGCGAGCCAAAGGAGGCTATCGGTGATCGATCTCGTTCTGCTCATCGCGCGCCTGTTGTTCGTGGCGCTGCTCTATCTGTTTCTGTTCGCCATCATGCGCACCGGCATCGGCATGGTCAAAGGCTCCCGCAAGAAGGAGCGCGGCTGGACGGTGTCGGTGGAGCGCGGCCCCAAAGAGCTGCGCGGCGTCTCCATCGCCGTGCACGGGCCTGTCATCGTGGGCCGCTCGCCGGGCGCCGACATCGTCATCGGCGCCGGCTACGTGTCCGGCCGCCACGCCCGTTTCCAGCTGATGGGCCAGAACCTCTTCGTGGAAGATCTGGGCTCGAAGAACGGCACGGCCGTGAACGGGCGCCCCGTCCATGATCCGGTGGCCCTGCGCAACAAGGATCTCGTCACCATCGGCGACGTCGACATCCGCGTGAGGAACCAATAATGGCCCGGGCAAAGCGCAAGAAGAGCGGCGCAACTTTCGGCAGTCGCACCGACGTCGGCTGCGTGCGCGAGCACAACGAGGACTCGCTGGCCGTTGCCCCGCCACTGTACGTGGTGTGCGACGGCATGGGCGGCCACGCCGCGGGGGAAGTGGCCTCGGAAATCGCCGTGGACGTCATCTGCGACCGCGCGCCGGCGCACCCCGATGCCTCGGCTTTGGGACAGGCCGTGGAAGAGGCGAACCTCGCCATCATCCGCGCCGCCCGCGAGGGCGTCGGCCGCGCCGGCATGGGCTGCACCTGCACCGCCGCTATGCTGGAGAAGGACAAGCTCGTCATCGCCCAGGTGGGCGACTCGCGCGCCTACCTTTTGCATAAGGGGCAGATGCAGCAGCTCACCCGCGACCACTCGCTTGTGGCCGACCTTATTGAGGCCGGGCAAATTACTGAGGCCGAGGCCCGCGTTCATCCCCAGCGCTCGGTCATCACCCGCGCCTTGGGCAGCGACCCGCGCACCCAGCCGGACTTGTTCGAGCTGACCGCGGAAGCCGGCGACCGTCTGCTTCTGTGCTCCGACGGGCTTTCCACGATGTTGGAAGATGACCAGATTGCCAAGATCCTCGCCAGCCACAGCGAGCCCCAGCGCTGCGCGGCCCAGCTGGTGAACGAGGCCGTGGGCCGGGGCGGCTACGACAACGTCACTGTCATCGTCGTGGACGTGACGGGCCTGGCCGAGCAGCACCGCCGCAAGCTGACGCGCAAGAGCCGCGCGACGGCTATCATGCTGGCGCTTTTGCTGGTGGCCATCATCGCCGGTTGCGCCTATGGGTTCAACTACCTGGCGTCCAACGCCGCCTATTTGGTGGCCCAGGATGGGAAGGTCGCCGTGTACCAGGGCGTTCCCGGCGACATTTTCGGATTCTCGTTCAATCACCTCGACCGCGTGACCGACGTGGCTCTGGACGACTTGCAGCCGGGCACTGCCAACCGCCTGCGCGAGGAGGGCATCAAGGTGGATTCCCTGGAAGCCGCCAACAGCCTCGTCGCGGAATACGAGAAGGAGATCGCCGACCGGAAGGCCGCCGAAGAGGAAGCGGCCCGGGCAGCAGCCGAGGCCAACCAGCCTGAGGAACCCGCGAAGGGTACGGAAGGTGCTGGCGGCGGCGCGGCCGGTGGCGAGCAGGGTGGCACGGACTCGCAAGACACTGAACCCCCGGCCGGTGCCGGCTCCGGCACGACCGGCAAGGGCACGGGCAACCCCGACGCTGGCGCAAGCGGCAGCACGGCCGGGAGCACCTCGGGAGGAACCAACCGATGACCCGGCGCAACATAGAGCTGATGCTTCTGCTCATCGCCTCGCCCATCGTCATCGTGCTTTTTGCCATGATGGTGGTCACCGGCGGGCAGGAGCTCTCCTTCAACACCCTGGGCGTGCCCCTCGGCATCTTCGCCGCATTCCTTGTGGCCCACATTGCCGTGCGCTTGCTCGCCCCGGCGGCCGACCCGGCCATCCTGCCTATCTCGTTCGCGCTGTCGGGCGTCGGCATCGCCTTCGTCACCCGTATTGTGCCTGATTTGGCCGTGAATCAGCTGCTGTGGCTGTTCATCGGCATCGCGGCCATGATCGCCACGCTCGCCGTCGTGCGCAACCTGGACAAGCTCGCCAATTACAAGTACACGCTCATGATCGTGGGCATTCTGCTGCTGCTTTCCCCCATGTTGCCGGTCATCGGCTACGAATCCGGCGGCGGCCAGCTGTGGCTGCGCTTCGGCAGCTTCAGCTTCCAGCCCGGCGAGCTGGCGAAGATTCTCATCGTGTTCTTCATCGCCGCCTACCTGGCCGCCAACCGCGAGATGCTCTCGGTGTTCACGTGGAAGGTGGGGCCGCTGTGGCTGCCGAGCCTCGCCACCCTTCTGCCCCTCATCGTCATGTGGGCGCTCGCCTTCATCGTCGTCGTGCTGGAGAAAGACCTCGGCCTCGCCTTGGTGCTGTTTTCCGTGTTCGTCATCATGCTGTATGTGGCCACGGGGAAGAAGCTCTACCTGGTGGTGTCCATTGGGCTTGCGGCCATTGCGGCCGTGGCCCTTTACGGCATGATGGGCCACGTGCAGACCCGCGTCGCCATTTGGCAGGACCCCTTCGCCGAGGCCCAGGGCGGCGGCTTCCAGCTGGTGCAGAGCTTGTATTCCATCGCCGACGGCGACCTGTTCGGCACCGGTATCGGCCGGGGCATGGGCGGTCAGCCCGTAGCCGAGGGCGGCATCCCCGTCGCCGAGAGCGACTTCATCTTCCCGGTCATCGCCGAGGAGACGGGCCTGCTCGGCGCGGCCGGTGTGCTGCTGCTGTATTTGTGCTTCGCCATCCGCGGCATCGTCACAGCGGCCCGGGCGAAATCCGACGTCAGCTCGTTCACCGCCGTGGGCCTCACCTCCATCATCGTGCTGCAGGCCTTCATCATCGTCGGCGGCGTCACGCGCCTCATCCCGCTGACCGGCATCACGCTGCCCTTCATCAGCCAGGGCGGCTCGTCGCTCATCGCCAGCTTCATCATCGTCGGCTGCCTGCTGCGCTGCGGAGACGAGGGCACCGGCGTGAATTCCGAAATGCGCCAGACCGGGGCCATCGGCGCCCACGGATCGGACGCAGTGCTGGGACGCGTGGCCTTGGGCAAGCGGCTCACCGGCACCATGATCGTTTTCTCGGTGCTCTTCGCGGTACTGGTGGCGAACCTCACCTACCTCATGGTCATCAAGGCGCCGGAGTACCAGAGCATGCCGTCGAACAACCACACCATCGCCAAGGAAGCGCGCATGGAACGGGGCACCATCTCTACCGCCGACGGCACGGTGCTCGCTACCTCGGTACGCCAGGAGGACGGCTCCTATAAGCGCGAGTATCCGGCTGGCGAGCTGGCGGCGCACATCGTGGGCTACACTTCCCAGCGCTTCGGCACCGCCGGCATCGAGGCCGCCTACAACGACACCCTGCGCGGCGAGCAGAACTTCGCTAGCTTCACCGACGTAGTGAACTCGCTCGCGGGCATCCAGACCAAGGGCAACGACGTCGTGCTTTCCATCGATTCCCGCATTCAGCAGGCGGCCCAGGACGCCCTGGCCGGGCAGGTGGGCGCCGTGGTGGCCTTGAACCCCGAGACCGGCGCCGTGTACGCCCTGGCCTCCTCCCCCACCTTCGACGCCGCCAATTACGAGGAGCTGCTCACGGCGGCTGCGGACGGCGGCAGCGACTCCTCCGAGCTGTTCAACCGCGCCACCCAGGCGCTGTACGCGCCAGGCTCCACCTTCAAGATGGTGACCCTGGCCGCCGCGCTGCAGAACCACATCGCCACGGCGGACACGGTGTACGACTCCCCCGGCGAGATGGACATCGGCAACGCGCCGGTGACCAACGTGAAGAAACGCTCCTACGGCAAGATCACCCTGGAGCAGGCCCTGTGGTACTCGTCGAACACGGTGTTCGGCCAGGTGGGCGTGCAGCTCGGCAGCGATTTGCTCGTGCAGATGGCCACAAGCTTCGGGTTCAACGAGGCTATCCCCTTCGACCTTCCCCTGGCCACGTCCCTCATGCCCGACCCCGAGGAAATGACCACCTGGGAGACGGCCTGGGCCGCCTGCGGCGAGCCGGTGGGCGAGCATGAGAGCCCCGCCGGCCCCCAGGCCACTGTGCTGCAAATGGCGCTGGTGGGTTCCGCCATCGCCAACGAGGGCGCCATCATGCAGCCCTACCTGGTCGACGGCATCTACAACGCCAACGGCGAGCGCAGCTTCTCGCCCATTCCCGTGAAGCTGAAGCAGGCCATGGACGCCGACACCGCCGCCGCTGAGATCGACATCATGAAGGGCGTCGTCACCGAAGGCACCGGCGGCAAGGCGGCACTGGACGACGTGGCCGTGGCCGGCAAGACCGGCACCCACGAGCGCGGCGATGGCAGCGACGACAGCTGGTTCGTGGGAATGGCCCCCGCTGCCGACCCCAAGGTCGTGGTGGCCGTCGTCATCGAGAAGGGCGAATCGGGGGCTGGCGCCAGTGCCGCCCACGACGTTCTGGAAACGGCTCTCGAAGTGACGGGGGCGCTGTAGTACAATGGCAAGACTCACCAGAGTTCGCATACTTAAACCGCAAACGCACTCGTACATGGAACTTTAAGGAGTATCAAGGTGACCGGACAGGGAACAATGACGGGCAAGGTCTTTGGCGGCCGTTACGAGATAAAGGACCGCATCGGCATCGGCGGCATGGCCGAGGTGTACCGCGCCCAGGACAGCACGCTGGGCCGCGTCGTCGCCGTGAAGGTGATGCTGCCGCAATTCGCCGCCGACCCCTCTTTCACCCAGCGCTTCCGCCAGGAGGCCGCCGCTGCCGCGAATCTGCAGAGCCCCTACATCGTGAACGTGTACGACTGGGGCCAGGACGACGAGACCTACTACATCGTCATGGAATTCGTGCGCGGGTCCGACCTGAAGACCGCCATTCAGCAGCGCGGCGCCATCAACCAGCGCAAGGCCGCTGAAATCGGCTCCCAGGTGTGCCAGGCCCTCACCGTGGCCCACAACCAGGACATCATCCACCGCGACATCAAGCCGCAGAACATCATGGTGCAGCCCGACGGCAACGTGAAGGTGATGGATTTCGGCATCGCCCGAGCGAAGAACTCCGTGAACGACAAAACCTCCGCTGTGCTGGGCACCGCCCATTACATCTCGCCGGAGCAGGCCCAGGGCAAGGACCTCACCGCCGCCAGCGACATTTACTCGCTGGGCATCGTGCTGTACGAGGCCACCACGGGCAAGCTGCCCTTCGACGGTCCAGACGCCGTATCAGTGGCCATGCAGCAGGTGAAGGACGAACCGGCGGCCCCCTCTTCCATCAACCCGAACATCGATCCCGACCTTGAGGACATCATCATGGTGGCCCTTTCGAAGGATCCGGCGCGTCGCTTCGCCACGGCTAACGACATGCGCATCGCGCTGATGGACTACCTGGCCGGACGCCCCGTCACCCTGCCGGCTGGCGCGATGAGCTCGTCGTTCACCGAGGCCCAGACCCGCATGATGGGCGCGGTGCCGGGTGCGGTGCCGGGCATGACGAGCACCCAGGTTATGCCGACGGTTGCCGGCGGCACGGCGGCCATGTCGCCGAGCTCCACGGGCAATTTCCAGGCGACGAACTTCCACGATGCCAACACGAAGAAGAGCAAGAAACCCGTCATCATCGCCCTCTGCGCCATTCTGGCCATCGCGCTGGTGGCCGGCATCGCGTTCGCGGTAACGGGCGGCTTCAAGCCGGCGGCCCCTGCCGACGAGCCCATTGAGGTCCCCAGCGTGGTGGGCAACACCGAGCAGGAGGCCACCTTCACGCTGGAGCAGGCCGGCTTCCAGGTGCAGATTACGACCAAGGAAGACGAATCCGTCGACGAGGGCACGGTGCTGCAGCAAGACCCGGCCGGCGGCACCAAGCAGCAGAAGGGGGCGACCATCACCCTCACCATTGCCGTGGGGCCCGATACCGTGGACGCGCCCAACTTCAAGAACATGACCATGGATGATGCACGCCAAGCGGCCGAGGACGCCGGCCTTAAGGTTGTGGAAGCCGAGAGCAAATACTCGGAAGATGTCGCCGAGGGCAAGATCATTTCGCAAAGCCCCGCCGCCGGCGACCCGGTGAAGCCCGGCACCACCATCGAGGTCGTCACCTCCCGCGGAAGCGAGCTGACCACGGTGCCCAACGTCATTGGCATGACCGAGGAGCAGGCCATCGACAAGCTGCAGTCCGAGGGATTCGGCGCCGATGTGAAGGCCCGCGAGTACAGCGACAAGCAGGGCGAGGGCCGCGTCATGAAGCAGGATCCGCTGAACGATAAGGTGAAGCCCGGCGCCACGGTGCAGATCACCATTTCGAAGGGCCCCGAGCCGGAGCCCGAACCGGAACCGGAACCCGCCCAGCCGTCGAACCCCGGCACCACCGATCCGGGCACCACTAACCCTGGCGGCACCACTGATCCGGGCACGGGCGGCGGCAGCGGCAGCGGCGGCACGACCGACCCCGGCAATCAGGGCGGCGACACCGGCACGACCACGCCTTCCGCCAACTAGGATCGGATAACGAAACCGTGAAGACCGGGCGCCTCCTCCTTCGGGGTGGAGGCGCCCTTCTATAATGAGGCCATGCCCAATTTGCTCGACATATTCGATAAGTTCATCCACGCCGACTGGTTCAATACCATGCTCGGCGTCGTGATCATCTGCGCAATCACCTTCGTCGTCGCCCGCATCACCGTGGCCTTTATGCGCCGGGTGCTGAACAAGACCTCGCTTCTGCCCTCCAGCTCCATTTTCATCAACTTGGTGCGCATCGTGGTGTGGGTCATCGGCATCTGCTGCGTGCTTTCCATGTGCTTCAACGTGAACATTTCGGCCATGATCACCGGCCTTGGCGTCGTTGGTATCGCGGTGTCCCTCGGCTTTCAAGACACGCTATCGAACCTCATCGGCGGCCTGACCGTCAGCGTGTCGCGCACGGTGGAGCCCGGCGACAACATCCGCATGGGGCCTTCCGGCGTCACCGGCGTCGTGCAGGACGTCACTTGGCGCTACACCTCCATCAAGGACAGCTCGGGCACCATCACCAATATCCCCAACTCGCTTATGACCTCCACGGCTGTCTGCAAGCTATCCCCCTTGAACGAGATTTCCATTCCCCTGGTGGTCACCACCAACAGCGAGCGGCTCACCGCCACGGCCCACCACATTGAGGACGCCGCCGAGAAGGCCATCGCCCGCGTGAGCAAACTGAAGAAGCGGCCCAGCGTGTCGTTCTCATCCATCAGCGACTACGGATTCAAAGGTTCGCTGAGCTTCACTATCGCGGAGGCGTCCAAGGCCTCCTCTGCCACCGATGCCGCCATCCGCGCCGTGGCCCCCTACGTGCACAACCATCTCATTGAAGAGGCCATGGGCGACCTAACCGGGCAGAAACTTACCGACGCCACCGGCTCGCTCGTGCCCGTGAAAGACGAGGAAGGCGCCTCCAGCAACTGAGTTCGCGTAGCGCAGAACTTCATGGCGCTTTTGGGCACAAAAATAGCCCTGCCCCACGCCAGAGGATGAACCCACCTCAAAAGGTGGGTGCTCGCATCGGGTCTCCCGGCTTTCGCATCAACGGATGCGAATCTCCGTTCCAACCGCTTCTAGAGCTCCCTCGTCACAATACGTCGGTCCATCGCAATATATGGCGGGAACAGGACTTACCTCCAGTATACGCAAAACCCGGTGACAGGAAAGTCTTGACATCCACCGCAACATAAGCTGTTGGGCAAACGTTGCCCACCATCGCAGCTTGAAGAAGCGGTCATGCCAACTTTATGACAGAGACGCAGCCGACGGATGCATGGACCGGAGTGCGCTACAATGGCGGCTATGGAAAACGACTTCGAAAACACCACCATCTCGCTGTACGGCACCGTGCCCGACTCCATCGTGGACGGCCCCGGCCTGCGCTACGCCGTGTTCGTCCAAGGGTGCTCGCACCACTGTCCCGGCTGCCACAACCCCGAAAGCCAGCCGGCCGAGGGCGGCACCGAAACGACGCTGGCGGCCCTTCTGGCCGATATTCGCGCCAACGGCCTCGTGCACGACGTGACCCTCTCCGGTGGCGAGCCCTTCGAGCAGCCGGAGGCCTGCGCGGCTCTGGCGGCCGCGCTGAAGCGCGAGGGTTACGGCATCTGGTGCTACACGGGCTACCTCTACGACGATCTTGCGGGGCGGACGGATCCTGCCATCGCCAACTTGCTCGACCATATCGACGTGCTGGTGGACGGCCCCTTCGTGGAATCGCGCAAGTCCCTCGAGCTGAAGTGGTGCGGCTCCTCCAACCAGCGCCTGATCGACGTGCCGGCCACACGACGTGCCGGCTCTGTCGTGGAATGGCAACCCGCCTCGTTCTCGCTGGAAAAACCTTCTAACTGGTAAGGCAAGAGCCTCTAAAGGCTCAGCCTTGCAAGCACTTTTACTATTTCTGGAAATCTTTGTCAGCCGATGGGTAGACGCACCGTAAAGCGAGTACCGACATCTTCCTCGCTTTCCACGAACACCTCGCCGCCGTGGTAGAGGGCGGCGTGTTTGACGATGGCCAAGCCCAGCCCCGTGCCGCCCAGCTCCTTGGAACGGCTCTTCTCCAGGCGGTAGAAGCGCTCGAAGATTTTCTCCAGCTTATCGGCGGGAATACCCGCGCCGGTGTCGTTCACGCGGATGATGCCGATGCGGACTCCCCCCTCGCCGCTCGGCCCTTCGCCGGCGGGGACGTCCTCCTCGCACACCTCCACGAGCACGTGGCCGCCTTCGCGGTTGTAGCGGATGGCGTTTTCCACCAGGTTGTAGATCATCTGCTTGAGCAGGGTCTCGTTGCCCTGGACAGTAACTGGTTCCGCCTTGAGGTGCACCTCCACATCGGCATCGGCGGCCAGCTTGGTCAAACGTCCCACGACGCGTTCGGCCACGGCGCGCAGGTCCACCGCCTCGGCTTCGTCGGCGCCGGGAGCCATCTCGTCAAGACGCGACAAAATGAGCACGTCGTCGATCAACGCGCGCATGGCCTGGGATTCCTCATAAATGAGCTGGGCGAACCGGGGCACATCCTCGGGGGGCACCAGACCGTTGGCCATCAGCTCGGCATAGCCGGAAATCACTTGCAGGGGCGTCTTCATTTCATGGGAGACATTGGCCGTGAACTCGCGGCGCATCTTCTCGGCCCGGGCCAGCTCCTCGTTGCGCGCGAGAGCCGAGGCCGATCGCGCCGGCTTGTCAGCGCCCGGCGTAGGCGCTGACGCAGGTGCCGCAGCCGCCCGAGCATCGCCGCAACGGGACTTATCAGCGGCACTCACGAGGCACTCTTCTTCAATCGATAGCCCACGCCGCGCACGGTGGCGACGGCTTCTTCGGAGCCGGGGGCCGCTTCGGCCAGCTTGCGACGAAGCGTCTTCACGTGCATGTCCACCGTGCGCGTCTCGCCGACGAAGCTTACGCCCCACACCTGCTCGAGCAGCTGCTCGCGGGTGAGCACACGGCCCTTATTCTCCATAAGCGTGCGCAGAAGGTCGAACTCCTTGCGCGTGAGGTTGACTTCACGGCCGTCCGCCATCACCGTACGGGCGGACGGCGACAGCTTGATCGCGCCGACGACCATAAGGTCACTGGGTTCCGCTATCTCTTCTGCGGCGCCTTGGGCCGGACGATTCGCACGGCGCAACAGCGCGTTCACCCGCGAGATGAGTTCCATCATGCCGAAGGGCTTTGCCAGATAGTCATCGGCGCCGGCGTCGAGTCCCACCACTTTGTCGAACTCGGTGCCTTTGGCCGTGAGCATCATGATGGGCATATTCTCCGTCGCCGTATTGCCGCGCAGGGCCTGCAGCAGCACGAGGCCGTCGTCTCCGGGCAGCATGATGTCCAGCAGCACCGCATCGGGCGGCTCGGCCGCACACCGCTCAACGAGACCGTCGCCGTCATGGAACGCACGCACTTCCATGCCCGCCTGATGCAGCGCGTAAGCCGTCAGGTCGCGAATGTGCTCGTCGTCCTCCACGTAATAGATGAGCGGGGCTTTGCTCATGGGGATCCTTTCTGGAACAGGTGCGCGGCCATTGTAGCGCAACAGCCGCGTAGCGCGGAGGTGGGCGGTGAGACGTCAGAGAGCCGTGGGGCGAACCGAACAGCCCACACGGCCTCGGCGCAACCGGAAACCTACGCGAAAGCGACCGACGGCGCGGGGCGGTGTCATCGATCGCGAGGTGCGGGGTTAGGCGGCCGCCGCGTCGGGGGCCAGCGGCGTCTCCAGCGTGTCCGCCAAAGAATCGCGGGGACGGCGCGGCTTCTCGGGGAGAATCGCCATAACGATCTTCACCATCACCGACACAAGCGGCAGCCACAGCACCGTCATGGTCACGTTGAACAGCGTGTGCGCGTTGGCAATCTGCCGGGCGATGACCTCCACTTCGGGGCCGGCCGGCGAGATGGCGGCCACCACCGCGGCGGCAGGGCCGATGAGCCACACGAACAGCAGGCAGCCCGACAGGTTGAAGATGCAGTGGGACAGGGCCACGCGCTTGGCGTCGCGGGACTGGCCGATGGCGGCGAGAAGCGCCGTGATGGTGGTGCCCAAATTGTCGCCGAGCAGGATGGGAATGGCGCCCTCCAGGCCGATGATGCTGGCTCCATCGACGCCCGGCGTGGCGGCGAAGTTCTGCAGCACGGCGATGGTGGCGCTGGAGCTTTGCACCACGAGCGTCATGAGGGTGCCCACCAGAACGCCGAGCACCGGCACGCCCGTCACCTGGGCAATCATGTCGGTGAACACGGGGTTCTCGGCCAAGGGCTTCATGACAGCGCCCATGGTGTCGATGCCGAGGAACAAAAGCCCGAAGCCGAAGACGGCGGTGCCGACGTACTTCATCTGCCCCTGCTTGGCAAGCTGCATGACGAGGAAGCCCACAAGCACGATACCGAGCACGTAATCGGACAGCTTGAAGGCGATGATCTGCGCCGTGATGGTGGTGCCGATGTTCGCGCCCATGATAATGGGAATGGCTTGGCGCAGCCCCATGAGGCCCGCAGCCACAAAACCGATGGTCATGACCGTGGTGGCGCTGGAGCTTTGCAGCACCGCCGTGGCCAGCGCACCGGCCAGAACGCCGAAGAAGGGGTTCTTCGTCACGGCGGCCAGAATGGCGCGCATGCGCTCGCCAGCTGCCTCCTGCAAGTTGTTGCTCATGAGGTTCATGCCGTACAGGAACAGGGCCAAACCGCCGAACAGTCCCAGCCCGATTTGCAGCAGTTCTTCCACCTATGCGTCTCCTTCACGCGGCCCGCTCCTCCGCGGGACAGACATGGCGGCGCACCTCGCGCACGCCGGTTTTCCGTAGGCTGCAGTATGGAGCCCCCATGAGCGCCCCGAGTAAGCCACACGTAAAGGGAAAGTAAAACTTTGCTGATGAAGCACGAGCGGGGCACCGACCTTAATCGGCGCCCCGCTCGGGGGAGGGCTCGTCTACATCCGGCAGCCTTAAGCTTCCAAGGCTGATCGGTCAAGAGAGGGCTCGCCTAGCCTAGAACACCCTTTGCAATAACATCTCCGTACCCCAGAACCTGGAGGCAGGGCTGACCACACACCTCCCCGACGGCAAAAAGACCCGCAATCGGCTGGCCACCGTCGTCGAGCACACGGAAGCGCTCGTCCACCGTAAGACCGTCAACAGTGATAAGCACGGCCCACGTCCCTGGCGAAGCGTAGAAGGGGCCCTCAACGATGGGAGCTGTTTCCTCAAAATATGTCCGTCCGAATTCATCCGGTACGCCAGCGACGCAGGCGGCGTTGTACTCCTCCACAGTCTTCTTTAGGGCACTGGCAGGAATATCGATCTGATCTGCGAGTTCGTCAAGCGTATCTGCTCGATAGGCAAGCCCGTTCTCGAACAGCCCCTCAGCAGGCTCGCCATCGAAGTTCCTTCCATCGGGCATGATGTTGGAGTTCTGATCGCACGCGATGATGTAGCACAACTGGTCGGGCTGATCCATAACGGCAAGAGCCAAGTCGGTGCGTTTCCCCGTCTCATTGACGAAGCGTTTCCCCTCCTTGTTCACCACGAGAGGGTTTCCCGTGTCGCCAATAATGTGGCCGACAATGTGGTACTGGGGATGAGCATAGGGGTTGAGCATCACCTCGCCGCAGCTGACAACAGCCGCACCGACCTCCTCCGCCATATCAAGGCCGTCTCCCGAATGTCCAGCGGGAGCTACCGAGTGAATGCTCTCACCCTCATTGAATCCGTACTGGGGCTGAAGCCGGGCAAGCCATTTCGGGCTATCGGTATAGCCTCCCGTAGCCAGAACGACCGCCTTGCTCGCATGGATCTCGTAAGTGGTTCCGTCGTCGCATTGGCCCCTTACACCCGTGACCTTGCCATCTTCCACCAGAAGCTCTTGCGCTGAAGTGCTGAAGAGGATATCGAGCGCCGGGAATCCCGCACTCTGAATGTATGCCTCGAGAGCGTCGACATAGCCTTCGCCTGCGGGCCTGCCCACAGGGTGAGTCGAACGGGGCCAGGAGAAACCCATGATGCCGAGAAGCGGCTTCTCGAGTTCCACGCCATGCGCAGTCACCCATTCGCACGCGCGGCGCGCCGATTCAGCGTCCAACGTCGTCTCCGCAGCGAGAGGGTTGCCGAAACCGACGGCGCCGAGCACGGCGTAAAACTCGTCGCTGTCGAAGGTCTTGGTGTTTCCCTCCGCATACCACTGCTCGTACTGCTGCTCAACTTGTGAGACTCTTTCCTCGGACACACCCAAATCGCGAGCGCGCTCCATGACCTCGGCGAAAAGCCGTCTCATCGGCTCCGTTGTCTCCTGGCGATACTCAAGCGGCGCCTCGGGGTACTGAAGGCGGCCTCCCGAGACGAGCATACTGCCGCCTATGAACCCGCACTTTTCCATAACGAGCACCTCAGTGCCCGACTCTGCCAGAGCAATGGCCGACGTGAGGCCAGCCGCACCGGCGCCGATGATGGCCACCTCCGTCTCAATTACCTCGACGGCGTCCGATTTTTCGCGCCCCGGGACCTTCTCCAAATCGGAAACGCTGCCGCCAGCTTGCCCGACGCAGTCTCTGACCGCAGAGAGGATGGCCATGCTCGTCAGCGTCGCGCCCGTTACCGCATCCACATCGAGGGACTGAAGCTCGACGATGTCGGATGTTATGGCGGAAATCGCCGTATTGGCGATGCGCTCTGACTCGCAGTGGCCAAGCACCTCTACCGCCTCGATAGCATTCTCCCCAAACGTCACCTCAACGGTCACAAGGCTCTGCTTTCCCTGAGCCTGTGCGGTATACGCCCCGGGGACGTAACTGCTCTTTGCGGACGAGGTGGCCGGCAGGGGGCTGCACCCCGTCACACCCAGGGCGAACATGGTCATTCCCGCTGCTGCACCCAGCTGAATAAACCTACGACGTCCGATCAGTCTTCCCCCATGTGCTTCTTGCATGATGCTCCTCCGATCCTCAGAATGCGGCCGTCCTTTTCGGCCCCGCAGGATCATGCAACCATGACGGAAAGACGGAAGGAATCGGGTGTTTCATGCGAATTTTTCATCCTCGGGCGTTTTACCCGATAAGCTGACCTGGCCTTATTCGTTCACAAGATCGAGAAGCTCTTGTCGGGAATGCACGCTGCACTTCTGGTAGATATGGCTCACATGGGTCGACACCGTGCTTTTCGAGAGAACGAGGTAGTCGCAAATATATGGTTGCGAGCGGCCTGCGGCCAAAAGGAGGAGCACATCGAGCTCCCGAGCCGTCAGCCCATGCTGCTCGGAGATCGCCTTGCAGCGCACGGACATATTCGACGCTGCCGCCCCATCCTCATTGCGCCAATCAGCAGCCACCCGAAGCGCCGGCCGCCCGACGACGACCATGGTCGTAGCAACCAGCAGACACACCAGCACAAGAGAGATGCTTTGAGGCATCGCTTCTTGCTGGGCGAGGTCTGCCAAAACGGCAACAGCGAGTATATTGCCAACTGTCGCCCCTCCGTGAGAAACCGCCAGCAGGACGGCGATCCTGGTGAGACTCGTTCCATAGTCGCGCCTCGCCATTCGAGAGGAATATAAGTAGGTCACGATCCAGATGGTAATGTCCAGAACGCTCGATATCGAACATACCGCCATTGCGGAAGCGGGGCTTTTCCAGAAATTGAGAATCAGTGCCAGTGTGGCCAAAGGGCAAAGCCACCGAAACAAAGCGGCAAAATCGATCTTGAGCGAGAAGAGCACGAACACGACGATGCAGAGCACGCCCGCCAAGGAGCCTATTATCTCGGGAAGGGAACGCTCTCCCGTCATTTCGAATTGCGAGAGAAGACCGTTCCAACTTACCACCAGGTAGAAGACGGCCAGAGGAACGGCTATGCGCGCCAGCTCCTTTACCATCGAATGCGGCCGCGATCCCTCTATGGCGACTGCCTTCTCGCATGCCTGTGCCACCGGCAGCCTCTGAAAGGAAAGGTAGAGGGTCGCCCCCGACGCCAATGGAGCCACAAGCATCGGAATGCCGTTGAGACTTGCCGGCAGCAGAGGGACAACAACGGCATAGGCGAGAACGACAAGCGAGGAAAGGGGCAGCGCAATCTCCGCCTCTTCGATTTTGGCTCGATTGAACACGTCGGCCCACAGAAGAAACATGATGGCCTGACCCATTCCCAGAGCAATTGCTCCCAGCAAAGCCACAGGATCGTCATTCGCCGTGACCCCTGTCGGCCATACAGAGAGCAGAAACCCTACGATGTTGAGAATGATCGACGGAGCCAGCAGCCTTTTCAAACGATCTAGGCGCGGACCGCGGAACACGGCGCCGCACGCGAGAAGCACCAAGATGTTCGCCCCCATCCCCACAAACCAGGCAACGTCGGTGCTGACCGGAAGACCGGCCATCCCATGGAAAAGGCCTGACCCCGCATACTGCGAGAGAATCTGCACATGAGTAAAGCCGATACCGAGAAGCCACCAAGGAGGCATTTTTAATCCTCTCACTATGGCAACCCCCTTATCCCAAGAACTCTGCGAGGTCTATTTTCTGCGGGCCTCGCTCTTTTTCGATAAACATAACGGCATACCAGGGAAGGTACAGCACTTTGCCTTCCTCGCGCACGTTTCCACGGCAAAAGACGATGGCGCTGTCGATGCCCCATTCTCGCACGGCCATCACGTTGTCGAGGGCTTTGTGCTTCTCGTAATCCTTTCCCGATTTAGCCTCGATAGGAAGCGCCTTCGATCCCTTCTCGATGACGAAATCAACTTCGCCGTACTTGGCCTTGTCGAAGTAGCGCAGATCGAAGCCGTGGGCCGTCAGCTCCTGGGCGATGGCGTTCTCCAGCATGCTGCCCCAGTTCACCGCAAGGTTCCCTTGCAGAAGGTCGAATCGTGCATCGCCCGACGTTTGCGCGGACAGAAGCCCCACGTCACAGAGAAAGAGTTTGAACAGATTGTGCTGGGTGTTCAGCGACAAAGGCAGCTCCGGCGCTTTAACGTTGTAGCAGGGCAGCCCCACGCCGGCGTCAGCAACCCACATGAAATCACTCGCATAGCGCTCCATGCGGGCGCTCTTCGCCAGATCACTGAGCTTGAAGCGCTTGTTCTTCTTGTCGAGTTCCTCGGGAATAGCATCGAAGATCATCTTGATGTGGGGCCTATCGTCCCCGTATTTGGCGATATCTTGCCGATACAGGTCGACGATATCCTGCTGCACAGCCAGCACGTGTGACAGATCGGAGGTCTCATTGAACCGTTCGACGGCCGCCGGCATGCCCCCGACGACCATATACAGGGAAAATGCCCGGAGTAGCCGCTCGTGAATAGCGGTCGGAATGGGCTCGCGATTCCGCATTCGTTCCCGCACCAGCTCCAGCGTCTGATCGTTTTGGCCAATAGCGTCGAAGAACTCTCTCAACGTGAGCGGGTACATGCGCAGATGCTGCTCGTAGCCCACCGGGTACGACGGCACCTCCTTATAGGAGACGCCCAGAAGCGAGCCCGATTCAATGTAGTCGAACCGACCATCCTCCACGAGGAATTTCATGGCGGTACGGGCGCGCGGGCATTCCTGGATTTCATCGAAGAAGACGAGCGTCTGACCGGGAACGAGCGGCACCTTCGTGAAGGCCGTGAGGTTCGCTACGAGCGTATCGGCATCGAGATCGCCTTCGAAGATCTCCCTCGCCTTGGGCGTCTCGATGAAGTTGATCTCCAGGAAGACCTCGTACTCGTTTCGGCCGAACTCACGGATGAGATACGTTTTCCCCACCTGCCGCGCGCCGGTCACGAGGAGGGCGCGCCTGTCGGGCGCACTCTTCCATTTCAGGAAGTCGTCATAGGCTTTCCTTTGAAGGGCCATACTGCTAATCCTTTCGTCTTGCGACGAGTTTTCGCTCATTATAACCTCTTCTTGCGACGAGTTTTTTGGTTTTAGTTACTGTTTTGCGACGAGTTTTCGCGTTTTCTGAACTTGATTTGCGACGTTTTTCAACTCTGGGACATCTTCGGTAGTCTCACTATGTACTAGTCACTAAAACAAAAAGGGCGGTCCCGGAGGACCGCCCGTGGGGTGCGGGGAGGCGAGGGGTGCGCTACTCGGCTGCCGGCACGTCGTGCTTTACGCGGTCGTGCTCTTCGGCGCGCTTGGCGTCGTTGAAGCGATCGAGCGTGCCTACCAGGTAGCCGGTGATGCGGCGGATGCGCTCGAAGGGCTGGTTGTGAGCGTCCTCGGTGCGACCGCACTTGGGGCAGACGTCCTCGATAATGCCGTTGTAGCCGCACACCGGGTCGCGGTCGACCGGGTGGTTCACCGAGCCGTAGCCCATGCCGCAGTCCTTCATGTAGCGGATGACGCTTTCGAAGGCCTCCAGGTTGTCGGACGGGTCGCCGTCGAGCTCGATGTAGCTGATGTGGCCGCCGTTGGTGAGCGCGTGGTAGGGCGCTTCCAGGGCAATCTTGTCGAAGGCGGAGATGTCGAAGTACACCGGCACGTGGAAGCCGTTGGTGTAGTAGTCGCGATCGGTCACGCCGGGGATGACGCCGTAGCGCTCGCGGTCGATGCGCACGAAACGGCCGGACAGGCCCTCGGCCGGCGTGGCGATGAGCGTGTAGTTCATGCCGCGCTCCTTCGAGATGCGGTCGCAGTAGCTGCGCATGTGGCCCACGATCTCCAGGCCCAGGCGCTGGGCCTCGGCGGACTGGCCGTGATGCTGGCCGGTGAGGGCCACCAGGCACTCGGCCAGACCGATGAAGCCGGTGGTCAGCGTGCCGTGCTTGAGCACCTCGCGCTGCTCGTCGGTGGGCGAGAGCTTTTCGGAATCGATCCACACGCCCTGGCCCATGAGGAACGGCGCGTTGTACACGTGCTTGCGAGCCTGAATCTCGAAGCGCTCGTCCAGCTGACCGGTCACGAGCTGCAGCTTGGAGTCGAGCAGGTCGAAGAACAGGTCGATGTCGCCCTTGGCGCGGATGGCCAGACGGGGCAGGTTGATGGACGTGAACGACAGGTTGCCGCGGCCGGGCGTCACCTCGCGATCGGGGTCGTACACGTTGCCCATGACGCGGGTGCGGCAGCCCATGTAGGCGATCTCGGTTTCCGGCGTGCCCTTGTAGTACTGGGCGTTGAACGGGGCATCCAGGAAGGAGAAGTTCGGGAACAGGCGCTTGGCCGAGCAGTGCATGGCCAGCTTGAACAGATCGTAGTTCGGATCCTCCGGATTGTAGTTCACGCCTTCCTTCACGCGGAAGATCTGCACGGGGAAGATGGGCGTCTCGCCGGAGCCCAGGCCCTCTTCCGTGGCCAGCAGCATGTTCTTGATGACCATGCGGCCCTCGGGAGACGTGTCCATGCCGTAGTTCACCGAGCTGAACGGCGTCTGCGCGCCGGCGCGGGAATGCATGGTGTTCAAGTTGTGCACCAGCGCCTCCATGGCCTGGAAGGTCTGGCGGTCGGTGTCGCGGGAGGCGTTCTTCTCGGCGTAGGCCACCACGCGCTCGGCCGTAGCGGCATCCACGCCGCCCTCAACGAGCCCGGCCACCACGGCGGCGCGGAACTCCGGATCCATCTCGAGGCTGGCAACCGTGCCGGTCTCGCTTTCCACACGGGCAAGCAGGCTCTCGGCAAAGGTGCGGTCGTCGGCGATGTCGGTCAGCAGGTCGACGGCCTCGGCCACGTGCTTCTTGAACAGGCGGCGGTACGTCTTGCCCACGCCCACGGCCAGGCCGTAATCGAAGTCGCACACCGACTGACCGCCATGCTGATCGTTCTGGTTCGACTGAATGGCGATGCAGGCAAGCGCGGCGTAGCTGGAGATGTCGTTGGGCTCGCGCAGCACGCCGTGACCGGTGGAGAAGCCGCCCTTGAAGAGCTTCCGCAGCTCAATCTGGCAGCAGGTGGTGGTCAGGGTGTAGAAGTCCATGTCGTGAATGTGGATATCGCCCTCGCGGTGTGCCTTGGCGTAGCGCGGGTCGATGACGCACATCTCGTAGAACTGCTTGGCAGATTCAGAGCCGTACTTCAGCATGGTACCCATGGCGGTATCGGCGTCGATGTTAGCGTTCTCGCGCTTCATGTCGGAATCGGCGGCCTTGGAGAAGGTGATGTCCTTCAGCGTTTGGATGAGGCGGGAGTTCACGTCGCGCACGCGGCTGCGCTCGGCGCGATAGAGGATGTAGGCCTTGGCGGTCTGCACGAAGCCGGACTCGATGAGGGTCTCCTCGACCAAGTCCTGCACGCCTTCCACGGTGGGCGTGCCCTCGATGGCGCCGCTCTCAAGCTTCTCGACGACGGTGGCGGCGATCTTCTCGGCGGTGTCGCGCCCCTGCATGGCCGCACAAGCCTGGAACGATTTCTCCACCGCATCAGCGATCTTTTCCGGATGGAATTCCGCCGTGCGCCCGTCGCGCTTGATGATGGTCTTGACCATAACTTCCTACATCCTTTCTTCGACGCGGCTGTCGCGTCGTATTCGCACCGCTTCTCGCGGCCTTGCCAACCACAACATGCAGAAGCGCGGCAATGTTTTCCCTACCGCTGCCCTTCGCGATTACCAAGGGGGTAGACCCTCTTTTCGCTTTTGTTTTCCAACAGGCTTTCCACAGGTTATTCACCATCGGAACCACAATATATTGTGTTTTGCAGTTCCAAGGGCGGATACATATAGTACTCGCGAAAGTGTTCGGGTGCAATCGAACAAGATGTGTTTTTCGGCACCAGAAAAGAACAGAATTAATTTCGATGTGTGGTCGATGAGCCGCTTGAAAGTTGTCAACGATGTAGGCTCGCGCGAGAACCGACTACGGCTGAAACGCGACTTGCAGGCGGTTGGGGCGCGACTTATGGGCAGTTGGGGCGCGACCGATCGAGTAAACCGTACTTCACGCGGACGCGGGCGAGTTGGTCGAGCAGGGGGTTCGCCACGACCAGCAGCGTGAGAGCCGTGGCCGCCCCATGAATGGCGTTCACCGGCAGGCCGGCGAGGTACACCACCGCGGCCAGCTCCGGCGTGGGGGCTGTGGAAAGATAGAAGAACGTGGACGTATCCAGAATGGGACCCACGAGCCCCACAATAAGCACGAACCCCACGGTTGCCAGCGCAATACGACGCGGCCAGGAAAGGTTCGCTCGCGGGAACACACGGGCGTCGGCAAGCAGCCCTGCCACGAGCCCCGCCACTCCAAAGGCGAGCATCTGCCAGGGCGTCCAGGGCCCCTGGCCGAAGATGAAGTTGCTGGCAAGCGCCGCCACCGAACCCACGAGGAACCCGGTTTGGGGGCCGGCGGCGAGCCCTGCGATCATAATGACGGCGGCCATGGGCTTGAAATGCGGCACCCAGATGAACGCCGCGCGGGCCGCCACGGCGAGCGCCGTCAGCACGGCCACCACGGCAATTTCGCGCGCCGTGGGACGTCGCCCTTCGAAGGAGACGAAGAAGGGCACGATAGCGTACAGCACGATGAGCGTGCCGGAGAGGTAGTAGCCGTTGCCGGGGACGGCCATACCCGCGACTGCGGTCAGCGGCGCGAGCACCAACGCCGCAAGAATCGTCAGGATCGTCTTGACTCGGGCGCGACGGCGCTCGCGGAAGGCCTCGGCGGAGCGGGCTCCTTCGGTCAGCTTCGGCATAGCTCCACCACCTCCTCCACGGTAACCACATTTTCGAAGAAGCCCCGGCTTATGCGATTGGCTGCTGTGGTATAGAAGCTGTTCGAAGCGAAGAACTGCCGGGGCGGATTGGTCGTCACCACGTTTCCGTCGAAGAACAGGGCGCACCAATCAGCATAGCTGGCGCAGAATTCCACATCGTGGGATACCATAAGCACCGTCGTTCCCCGGGCGGTCAGACTTCGCAGCAACCTGGCGAGTTTGTCTTTGAAGAAGGCGTCGAGCCCCTTGGTCGGCTCATCGAGTAGCAGCAGCCGCGGCTCGCAGAGCAGCACCTTGGCCAGCGCCGCCCGCTGCACCTCGCCGCCGGACAGGTCGAAAGGATGGGCGTCGAGCAGCGGCGCAATGTCCGTCAGTGTCGCCACTTCCCCCACCGCCGCCGCGCGCTGCTCCGCCGCGAGACCGCGCCCGTCCAGCATCTCTTCCAAATCTCCCCGGACAGTCTTCTTCACCATAAGGCTCAGCGGATCTTGCGGAAGCAGAGCCACTCCGCCGCGGAACAGCTCGGCCTTCTTCCACTCCTTCAGCCGTCGCCCGAGCACGGTGATCTTCCCGCGATAGGGCCGCGCAACGCCGCAGATAGCGCGCAGCATCGTCGACTTCCCCGTGCCGTTGCCGCCCACTACCGCGAACAACGACCCTTCCGGCACAGTCAACGTCGTCCCCCGCAGCACATCGGCGCCATCGCGCTCGTAGCGAAACCAAACATCCCGCAGCTCCACCGCCACCCGCGCAGACGCCGAGTCGCAAGCCTCCCCCGCCGGAAGCGCCCACCGACGAGGCGGATGGACGGCTACCTCACGAGCCAACCAAGCCCGCCCCTCCCGCACCGTAAGAGGAACTTCAACCTGCAAAGCCACTCCCTCTTCAACTATGGAAGAGTAGAGCCGCCGCAGTGGGGAGGGGGTCCGCGCGCAGTTCATTGAAGTGCATACAGAAACGTCAGCGACCCTCGAAGAGCCCTGCACTTCAATGCTGTCTGAGCACGGCGCCCCCTCCCCACTGCGGCGGCCCGGCCGATCGCACGGCGCCCCCTCCCCGTCGGCGCAACCCGGTCGATCGCACGGCGCCCCTTCCCCACTGCGACGACCCAGCCGACCTTCCACACCCCAAGCGATCCGCGCCGCCGCCGGCAGCGCCAATGCCATGGGGCTGACCGCCCGATGCAGCTGGCCCGCAACAGCCCGCGGCTCCCCGTCGGCGACGACGCGCCCCTCCTCCAGCACCACCACGCGGTCGGCCAGCCCATACACCTCTTCCAGCCGATGCTCGCTCATAACCACCGTCGTCCCTAGCTCGCGATTGATCCGGTGTACCGTAGCCAGAAAGTCGCTGGCGGCAACGGGATCCAGCTGACTCGTGGGCTCGTCCAGCACCAGTACATCGGGCCGGGCCGCCATGACCGACGCTAGGTTCAGCAGCTGCTTCTGGCCGCCCGAAAGCTCGCCCACGTTCTTATGGAACCAGTGCTGGATGCCGAAGTAGCTGGCCATCTCCGCCACGCGCAAGCGCATGGTGCGCTCGTCGCAGCCGAGGCTTTCCAAGACGAAGGCCAGCTCGTGCCACACTTTGTCGGTCACGATCTGCGCATCGGGGTCTTGCATGACGAATCCGATGCGGGCCACTTGCTCGCGCTCGGGCACGTCGGCGAGAGGCACGCCATCGAACAGCACCTGTCCGCTTTGGTGCCCATGGGGAGCGAGCGCCGACTTGAACTGGCGCAAGAGCGTTGTCTTCCCGCAGCCGCTCTGACCGCATACCAGCACAAACTGGCCCGGCTCGATGGCCACAGAAACATCGCGAAGGGCATCGCGGGGCGCCTCCGGGTAGCGAAACGTCAGCTCTTCGAAAGCGAATAACGCCACAACGCCCTCCCTCCGCAATTGATAACCGCAGGAATAGCCAGAAAAGCGCCATAGCAAACGGCCCCCATAAGCACGGCCACTCCCGCAGAGGGCCATACGATTGTCGGGAAGTACGTGACCGCGAACCCTCCCTGCACGAGCGCAACCACCGCCCCAGCGACAAGCGCGCCCATCGCCACGACCAGCACCGTATCGCGCGCCTCCCAGCGGAAGAGCGCGAAGTGAGTGCGCCCCGACAGCCCGAAGCCACGAGCCGTCATGGAATCGGCGGCCACCACGGCACTTTCTAAAGCGTCGGCCGACAGCGACAAGAGGACACTGCCCCCGTCGCGCACGCGCGCCGCCACGGAGGCGCCTTCCGCCGGGCCTTTCCCAATGCAAGCCCGTGCCGTCATGAGGGCGTCGGCTTTGCGGCGGTAACTTGGCACGAGGCGCAGCACCATGGTGAGCACCAGCGACAGCGCCGGAATAGCGCGGCCGAACAGGTAAGTAAACTTGTCCGAAGTCATGACCAGGTGAAAGGAGGCGAACCACAGCATCATGGCCACGAGCATAAGCCCCGTGGAGGCGCCCAAAGCCAGCGCTTCTAACGTGTAAGGACGGCCACCCCACCAGCGGAGGAGCACCGTGGCGCCCTGCGTGTTGAACAGCGGCGCCGACAGCGTCACCACAAGCAGCACCGCCGTGAGTCCCGCGATGAAGCGCCAAGCCTCACGGCCACGAAACGTCAGATAACAGGCCGCCGCAAGAAGAACGGACATCACCTGACAAATGGGGTTCGCAAGCACCATGGAAAGCACGATAGCCCCCGCGAAGAAGCCGAGCGTCACCGCGGGATGCAGAGACGCAAAGGCGCAACGGCCTTGGTATGGCAGGGTGCTCATGGGCAACGCGGCTTCTCGGCGAGAACGTTACAGGACCGGCGCCACATCGAGGCCCGCAACGGTGGCGGCCAGCACCCCGGTGTAAGCCGGGGTCGCCTGACCGGCGGCGCGCAGGAACTGGACGCCAGCCGCGCGCAGCTCAAGGGCCGCGGGCATCATGGTGTCGGGGCTGTAGTAGGGGTTCTCGGTCGTGGGGCCCTGTTGCTTGGCGTCGCGTTGGAACACCTGCAGCGTGGCCATGAGACATAAATCCGCTCCGCGCGCCTCCAGTGTCTCGCGGGCCGCATCGGCCAAACCGCGCGCCTGATCAGGGGTGGCCAGCGTGGAGAAGCCGGCCACCGCCGCGCCGTATTCCGCCATCACTTCCACGGCCTCGCGCCAGGTGCCCCGGCCGCTCGCCAAGCCGCCGTCACCCTGCACATCCACCGAAGCAATGATGGGGGCATCAGTCACCTTGCGCAGGCCCATGAGCGCACACTTCAGATCATCGGCCGTCGTGAACCCGTTCAAAAAGAACGCATCAAAGGTGCGGCCATCGAAGAATTGCGCCGCACGAGCGTACTGGTCGCGATTTTCCACAAGCGACGCCTTGGAGTCGGGATCCAGCGGCAAACCGCAGGGGGCGATTTCCACAAGCGTGTGCTGAGGCTTGAACTCCGCCATGACCGCAAGAGCCGCCTCAGCCAGCGCTTCGCCTTTGCCCTCGGCACCAACGGCCACCAAGCGAGCCGACGTGAAATCGGCCACGGGGGTGACCATACACTGCGGGCCGGCCACCGTTTCCATGCGGTAAGCTTCTTCGATGGTTTCCGGCTCCACCAAAAGCGCGAGCGCCTGATCGCACACCGACTCGATGCCGGCCCGACGCAGGGCCTCCTGAATCGGCGACGAAACGACGAGCATGTCCTTGCCAAAGCGCAGCGCGAGATCGGCCATGAGGAGTTCCTTTCCACGAATTTGCTGCCTTCCATGATACAAGATTGCTTGAGGGATAAACCTTTTTCGACATGAACCCCTTCCAAATGATCTTTTGCGACCGCCGTGCATCCTGCGTCCTAGAGGGTGACAAAATCAAACAACCAGGGGGGTGACATTCTTATTCGTCCATAACACCGCCGTGCATCCTGCGCATCGTTTCGTACATCCAGAAGGCGTTTTCCGATGCCGAGGGCCCTGCATCAACGAAGGAAGATAAAAGGTTCGGAAAGGAGGGAGACGGGCAATCTGAAACTTTCTTATTGAATGTGAAGAAAATTCTCAGAGGGCGAACGGGCTTCTGACGCAGGTAAACGGGCTCTGACAAGGGGTTATATGCTACTCACCGCCGAAATGATGCCGTTCTTCGTGGAAAATGAAGCACATTATGGTGACCAAAACAAGTCTTGACCTATAATTCGTTTCAGCGATTTGGAAGTTCCCCTGCTTCCATCGCTCTGCTTCAATCCCCTTGAAAGCAGAATGCGGCACTCGATGCCGCTACCCCCTCCTCCGAGGCGGCGAGGCACCCCTCCTTGCCGCCTCACTTCTTTTTTGGCGCTGCCCTTGAAACAAGCGCCGTGCTCGCGACGATGAGCAACCTGCCAACCCTGTTGGCACAAGCCGGTGGAACTGGATCGGAGTTCCGCCGGCTTTTTTTGTAGGCATCAGTTTTCTGCGTCTGCTGAATTCTGGAAATAGTTGCGAGTTTCGAGCAGCCGAACCGGGCAAATCTCACAGTGACCGCCCAAATCCGGAAGTAGATGAGAGTTTCGAGCATCATTTCGCACCGCACGCGCTGATTTTGTCCAAATCGCGCCCGAAACTCGCATCTATTTCCGAAGCCTTCCCTCGTTACGCCCGAAACTCGCATCTATTTCCGAAATTCTCCTTCGCTATGCTCGAAACTCACATCTATTTCTATCGAGAGGCAAAATCCGGCAAACATATCCTAAGCCGCAAACAAAATACGCCAGCTCTGCCACAAAGACATGAGCTGGCGCTCGGTTCAAACCTATCGACTCAGGCAGAGCCGCGGTCAAACTATTCCGTAGCATCCTCCGCATCAACCACGGCCACAGCCTCTTCAGCAGCCTCGGCGAGGTCGGCGGCCTCGGCAACTTCGGCACCCTCTTCGGCGTCATCTTCGTCGCGGTAGCGCTCGTCGATCTCGTCGTCGGTGTAGGCGACCGGCTCTTTCAGGGCCGCCATGAAGTTCGGGGCCTCGCCGATGTAGGCGGCCTCGGATTCGAAGGTATAAGCGCCCTCGTCATCGACCTCATACAGGTAGGCGATGGCGTAACCCTCATCGGCACCCGGCACGCCGCCCTCAGCAATGAGCGCATCCTTCACGCCATCGTCGGTTTCAATGTAGCCGTCGTAGCAGAAGGCGTAGCAGTCGGCCCCGCGAGCGCCACGCACGTTCTTCTCGGCCGCCTCGAAGCACTCCTCGGCGGAATCGCCCGGGTGCGACTCGATGAACAGATTGTCCTTCACGACGAGCGTGGTGAAGGGGATGACGTCCTCGCCGCCCTCGATCTTCTCTTTGGCCTCGTCCAGGGCGAAGACGAGCACGCGTTCCAGCTCGTCGGGAATCTCCGGCACCTCGGTGCTCGCGTTCTCAATGTTGCGATCGGCCACGGAGGGCCTCCTTTCCTTCAGGTTCACAGGCGGCGCAACCTCCTGCGCGTCGGCCTGCATCACGGGGCGCCTCCTTCGACGCTTCGTTGCTTGCCCGTAGTGTAAAGCAACGGCATCGCAACTCAAGCCACAACACGGCGACAAACGGGCAGCGCGGGCAACCGCTTCGGTGAGGCTTCGCCCCTTGCCGCAGAGCAAGAACGAAGTTCGGCGGGGGCAAGCGGCGACCGGAGCGCGTCACTTTATCGTCAGACGCAGCACCCGTTTCAGCATAGCGACAATCCCCCGCTGTCCGTGGCGCAGAGAACTTGATGTGGGAAACTTTTCTCATTACAAGCAAGGTCAGCAAACGGGCAGAGAAAGGCGCAAGCGGGCGCATATGCTGAAGCGAATGCGGACATACCTGGGAGTGATCTTCGCCATCTTCGCGCGGGATGTGAAACGGGTGCTGCGCAACCCCGTGGCGCTCGTCATCGCCTTGGGCATGATCGTCATGCCGTCGGCTTACGCCTGGTACGTGGTAGCGGCCAACTGGGACCCCTACAGCAACACGGCCGATGTGCTGGTGGCCGTGGCCAACGAGGATGCGGGGGCCGACAGCCCTGAGACGGGGCATTTGGACGTGGGCGCACAGGTGGTGGCCCAGTTGCACGACAACCACGAGATGGGCTGGGAATTCACCGACGCCGAGGCGGCCATAAATGGCGTCTACGAGGGACGCTACTGGGCGGCACTCGTCATCCCGAAGGATTTCAGCGAAGACTTCGCCAGCGTGTTCACCGGCGACTTCACCCAGCCGACCATCGACTACTACGTGAACGAGAAGCCCTCCTCCATCGCGCCCAAGGTGACCGACGCGGCGGCCAACGCCGTCGAGGCGGCCGTCAACGAGAACTTCGTGAAGACGGTGTCGGAGAAGGTGGTGGAAACGACCCAGAAGGTGGGGGCCGAGGCGGAAGAGAAGGCCGACGCCGCCGAGGGCAGCCTCACCGCCGGCGTTCGCAGCGCCAAGGAGACCGTGGGCGAAACCCGCGCGACCCTGGAAGGACTCGTCGGCACCGTGGACGACACGCGGACGTCCGTCGCTCGCGCCGACGATACTCTGGCGGGGCTTCAAGACGATGTGCCACATCTGCTGGAGGCCATCGGGCAATCGAAGGAACTGCTCGCGAAGGCGCGGAGCACCGTGAACGAGTACGGAACGGCGCTTTCCAAGAACGCCACCGACGGAGCGTTGCAATTGTCGAGCGCCGCTGCGCAGGCCCAGCGCGCCTTGGGCACTGTGAGCGGCGATGTCGCAGCGGCCGAGGCGGCCACCAATACGGCCCTCGCCACGGCCGAGGGGCTGCTGGCCGACAACAAGACGCTCGTGAGCGACCTCACCGCCCAGGCCGGAGCGGCCGGCGCTGATCCGGCCATCGCGCAAGCTCTCTCCGAAGCCCGGGCCGCCAATGAGCGGCTGACGACCACCACCGACGCCCTGCGCACGGCCTCAGACGACCTGGCTTCCACGGCCGACTCCCTGGAAACCGAGGCGAGCGCGCTGGATACGGCGGCGCAATCAGCCTCTGAAACTATTCGCGCCACCGCGGCCACCTTCCAGGACAGCGTGCTGCCAGACATCACGACCAGCCTGGATTCCCTGGTGGAAGCCTGCGGCACCTTGGAAGGGGCCCTGCGCGGGCTCACTCCCTCGCTCGCCGAGGCGCGGGCCATTTTGGGGCAGCTCAGCGACACGCTGACCTCTTCCGAGACCTCGCTTTCCACCACGTCCGATTCCCTGGGCACCATGGAGACGAACCTGGAGCAGTCGCTCACCGGCCTGACCGCGCTGCAGAACTCCGCCACCGTGAAGGACTTGGCGGAATACCTGAAGGCCGACCCGGGAAAGATCGGCGCCTTCATGGCCGCGCCCGTGGCCCTGGACACGCAACTGGTGTATCCCGTGAAGAACTACGGCAGCGGTGTTGCCCCCTTCTTCACGAACCTGGCCCTGTGGGTGGCCGGCTTCATCCTCATGGCCATGGTGAAGCTGCGCGTCGATCCGGAGGGGCTGCCGAAGTTCACCGCCGTGCAGGCCTACTTCGGACGCTGGCTGTTCTACGTGGTGTGCGGGCTGGCCATGGGGCTCGTCTGCTGCGTGGGCGATTTGGCCCTCGGGATTCAGTGCGAAAGTCCGGCGGCCTTCATCGGCGCGGGGCTGCTCACGGTGTTCGTGGACGTGAACCTCATGTTCGCGCTGGCCTACGCATTTAGGCACATCGGGAAGGCCATCGCGGTCATTCTGCTCATCGTGCAGATTCCCGGCTCCTCGGGCATGTTCCCCATCGAGATGATGCCGGACTTTTTCCAGGTCATTCACCCGCTTCTGCCCTTCACCTATTCCATCGACGCCATGCGCGAGGCCATCGGCGGCTTTTACGCGATGGATTACCTGCACGACATGTTGCTGCTGGGACTTTTGTTCGTGCCCCTGGGGTTCGCCATCGGGCTGGGCATCGGGCGCTGCGATTTCAATTTGAACCTCATGTTCGACGAGAAGCTGGGAGCAACCGACCTGCTTCTGGCCGAGCCGGTCACGGCCAGCGCCAAAGCCGCGGGGCAGACGCCCGCCCGATACCGCACGCGCACGCTCGTCCGCGCGCTGCTGAACATCGACGCCTTCCGCCAGGCTCTCATCGCCCGAGCCGAGCGTTTCCACCGCGCCTACCCGGTGCTGCGGCGCATCGGCTGGGTGGCGCTTGTCGCGCAGCCGCTTGTCACCTTCGCCATTATGGTGCTGGTGCATGCCGACGTGGATGCGCGCGTCATGATGCTCATGGCCATGGTGGTGGGGGTCATCGTGGTGGACACGTATCTCATCGTGATTTCATACCTGGACACCAACCTCGCGCACCAGCTCGCCCTGGCGAACCTGAGCACCGAGGAACTGCAGAAGCGCGCCAGCGGGCAAATCGGTGGTGATTCGGCGTGAGGGTGATTTGGGACATTTTCATCGGTGATGTGCGGAGCCTCTTCCGGAACGTCATTGCTGCCATCGTGGTGATGGGGCTCGCGCTCGTGCCGCCCATGTACGCCTGGTTCACGACGCTCGGCTTCTGGGATCCCTACAGCAACACCGGCAGCATCAAGGTGGCCGTGGCCTCGGAAGATGCCGGCTATACCTCCAACCTCATCCCGACGCCCATCAATGCCGGCGAGCAGATCATCGGCAAACTGCGGGCCAACGATCAGTTCGCGTGGCAGTTCGTCAGCGCTGACGAGGCCGCGCGCGGCGTGCGCTCTGGCGAGTATTACGCGACGCTCGTCATCCCGAAGGAGTTCTCGCGCGACCTCATGACCGTGTTTACCGACGACATCACCGAGCCGAAGATCATCTACTACGACAACGAGAAGGAGAACGCCATCGCCCAGCGTGTGACGGCGACAGGCGCGAGCACCCTGCAGGAGACCATCGACGAGACGTTCACGGAAACCGTGGCATCGGTGGCCCTGGGCACCACGAGCAGCCTCACCTCGTTCATGAGCGGGGAGGGCATTCTCACCTACGCGCAGACGCTGGGGTCGCGCCTTGGCGAGGCCGTGGGCGAAGTGGGTGCGGCGGCTGACCAGGCCCAGGCCTACGCCGACCTCATGAGCTCCACCACCTCGCTCGTAGATGCGACGGCAAGCATTCTAAAGGAGGCAGGGAAGGCACCGGATGCCACGGCGCCTTTGGTGAGCGAAACGCGCGACGGGCTGACGAGCGCCCAGGACGGGCTTTCCGCCGCGAGCACCGCAGCCGAGAAGGCGCTCACAACTGCCGACGCCAGCTACGACGCTGTGGCCCGCGCCGCCGATGAGGCCTTCGCCGCCATGAAAGACGACCCAGCTGCGGCCCAGGACGTCCTGGCCGCCTGCCGCTCGGACGTGCAGGGGCTCGCCCAGGCCTACCAGACCATGCGCGACACCCTGGCCGGACCCGACCCGGACAGCCCGGCCGTCGGCGCCCTTGACCGCATCATCACCCAACTGGGCACGCTAGAGGTGAACCTCGCCACCGCCGAGAGCGCCATCGGAAGCGACGCAGCATCCATCGATGAGGCGCACACCAAGGTGACCGACAGCATCAACCAGGCGCGGGCCGGCTTGAACGATTCGGAAAGCACCTACAACGACCAGCTGAAGGGCGAGCTGGCGTCGCTGTCCGACAGCCTGCAGAAGGTGGGCGCCGACACCGAAACCCTGGCCAACTCGCTGAAGGACACGGCGGACAGCCTGGGCGACGCCACCGATTCCTTGGCCGCGAACCTCGCCGGCGCCGAGGCGTCGCTGCGCAAGACCGCCGAAACGCTGCGCACGGCGGAAAGCCAGCTCGCCCAGGCCCGCGACGACCTGCGGCACGCCCTGGACACCGGCGATATCGACGAGGTGCGCCGCATCATCGGCGACAACCCGGCCGCCATCGCCCAATTCCTCGCCGCGCCGACGCACCTCGAGCGCCACGCGGTGTACCCCATGGCCGACAACGGCAGCGCCATGAGCCCCTTCTACACCTCCCTCGCCCTGTGGATCGGCGCCATCTTCATGGTGGCTCTCATGAGCGTGTCCGTCTCCCCCGCGCGCCAGGCCGCCCTGACACGAAAGTTCGGGCGCGCGCCGCGGGCGGCCGAGCTGTACCTCGGTCGCTACGGGGTGTTCTGCCTGCTGGGACTCGCCCAAGCGCTCATCGTGGGACTCGGCAACGTGTTCTTCCTCGGCGTGGAATGCGAGCACTTCTGGCTGTATCTGGCGGCGTGCTGTTTGGCATCGGTGGTGTTCACGAACCTGGTATACACGCTGACGGTGTCCTTCGGCAACATCGGGAAGGCGCTCGCCATCATCGGTCTCGTGCTGCAGCTGGCCGGCGCCGGCGGCCTCATGCCGGTGCAGATGCTGTCGGCTCCGCTGTTCCAGGAGATTTACCCGTGGCTGCCCTTCGCCCATTCCATGCCGGCGCTGGAAGGAGCCATGGCCGGCATCTACGGCGACCAGTACCTTGTGCAGATGGGCCTGCTCGCGGCCATCCTGGTGCCGAGCCTCATTCTCGGCCTCGTCCTGCGGCGCCCCGTCATCCGGCTGAACCGGTGGGTGCTCGCCAAGCTGGACGAGACGAAGTTCCTCTAGCGCCTCGCCGCGTACAGGCACCTGTCGATGGTCTTAAGCTCGCCAAGCTAGATGAGACGAGCCTCGCCGCGCTTTCGTCAAATGGCCAAAAAATACGCGCTGACTGCTTTTCGGAGGGCTCTTTTTCTCCTTTCGCTTTCCTCCGCGCTCGCACGTTCGCTACAACGGGATTCTGACCTGGTAAAACTTGACACGCGGGAAGCGACGCCTTCAAAATCGCGGACCGATACTGCAGCTGTCGCGGGTTTTTTGGCCAAAAAGCGTCAGGCACGCCCCTTTATATACAGTTCACGCATGGTTTTTGGCCAACAGCGGCTTAATCATGAGACGCTTGTGCAGTTTGCAGACGCTTGTGCAGTTTGCGCGCCGTTTTTGGCCAGTAACGACCTAGCGAGGGGCACCCGTGCAGTCTGCACACGGTTTTTGACCGCTTTTCCTCTCGCGTAGCAGCTTCATTCCAGCGGGACGAGGGCGCGGGGGAGGATGTTGTGGGCACAGGCGATGGTCATGCCGTAGTTGGTGAAGGGGGCCTGCTGGGCGCGGGCGCGCTGGAGGCGCGAGGCCATGTCGCGGGCGTTCAAGGTGCAGCCGCCGCAGTGGACGATGGCGGCATAGGGGGAAAGATCGTCGGGGAAGTCGCGGCCGGAGGTGAAGGCGAACTGCGGGTCTGCGCCGCTGATGACGCGGATGAGCCGGGGCAGCTTCACCGTGCCGATGTCCTCGCAGGTACGGTGGTGGGTGCAGCCCTCGGCGATGAGCACGGTGTCCTCGTCGGTGAGGCTTTCCAGGGCGCGTACCGCTTCTAGTTGAGCGGCCAAGTCGCCCTTGTAGCGGGCCATGAGGATGGAAAACGATGTGAGCGGCACATCCGCCGGCAAAAGGGCGTCCACCTCGCCGAAGGCCTGGGAGTCGGTCACCACCAGGCGCGGCGGTCGGGCGAGGGCGGCCAGCAGGTCGGGCAGGCCTTCCACGCCGGTGGCGCAGGGGAAGGCGCCGGCGTCCAGCGCGTCGCGCATGACCTGTTGCTGGGGCAGAATGATGCGACCCTTGGGCGCGGCAGAATCCAGCGGGATGACAAGCACCACCACGTCACCGGGCGTAAGCAGGTCGCCCACGAGCCGCCGCTCCTCCACTGCACCAGTGGCCAGGGTGGCAAGCGCGCGCTTCAGGTCGCTCAGCCCCTCCCCCGTCAGCGCCGACACGCGCACGCGGGCGGCCCGTGCGGAAGCGCCATCGTTTTCGGCGGAGGCCGTGGCGTTGTGGTCAGCGCCTTCCGAGAGGGGCTCGCTATCCGAAGCGTCCGTCCCCGGGCGCGGCGAAGGCAGCGACGACTCCGCAGCGCCGGCTCGCCCGCTTTCCGCAAGCAAATCGGCCTTATTCTCCGCAATCACATAGGGAATGCGGCGCGTTTGGAAGGCGGCGAGGAGTTTCTCGTCGAAAGGGGTGAGGCTGCGTGTGGCATCTACCACGAGCACAGCCACGTCGGCCTCGTTCAGGGCGGCCTCGGCCCGCTGGACGCGCAGGTCGCCTACGTCGCCGGCGTCGTCGATACCTGGAGTGTCAACAATGAGCACGGGACCGGCCGGCGCCAGTTCCATGGCTTTGCGCACCGGGTCGGTGGTGGTGCCGGCCACATCGGACACTACGGAGACGGTCTGGTTCGTCAGCGCGTTCACCAGGCTGGACTTGCCGGCGTTGCGCACGCCGAAAAAGACGATGTGGGCGCGCTCGCCGGAAGGGGTATCGTTCAGAGACATGCGGACTCCTCCTAGAACCGGAAGTCGCGCTCGCCGGTGCGGACGCGGGCGAGGTAGTCGGCGGCCAGGGCGCGGCGGCGGTCGTCGGGAACGCGGGCGAGCTCGGTGTCGATCATCTTCCACCCCTTCTCCGCCACCGCGGGGCTGGCGTAGTCGCACAGGTACTCTCCCAGCGTGAGCAGGGCGTTCGGCTGGCAGAAGTCCTGGATCTGGCCGCTCTTGCAGAACTCCATAAAGCGGTCGCCGGTGCGGCCGGCGCGGTAGCAGGCAGTGCAGAAGCTGGGGAGGTGGCCCTCGTCCATGAGCCAGCCGATGACCTCGTCCAGGGTGCGCGTATCGGACACGTCGAACTGCTCGGTGTCGTGGGGCCGCGTCTCTTCCCCGTAGCCGCCCACGCTCGTGCGGCTGCCGCCGGAGATCTGCGAGACGCCCAGCTGAAGCGCCGCCGCGCGCACCGCCTGCGACTCGCGGGTGGAGATGATCATACCCGTATAGGGCACGGCGATGCGAATGAGCGCGATGATCTTCTCGAACATCTCGTCGGGAATGCCGTTGTCGAAAGCGTCGGGGTCGATGTCGCTCGCCGGCTTCACCCGCGGCACCGAGATGGTGTGCGGGCCCACGCCGAACACCGCTTCCAAATGCTCCGCGTGCATGAGCAGGCCGGCGAACTCGTAGGCGTAGCCCTCCAAGCCGAACAGCACGCCGAGCCCCACGTCGTCGATGCCGGCGGCCATGGCGCGGTCGTGGGCCTCGGTGTGCCAGGCGTAGTCGGCCTTGGGGCCCGAGGGGTGCAGCTCCTCGTAGCGGGCGCGGTGGTAGGTCTCCTGGAACAGGATGTAGGTGCCGATTTCCGCGGCCTTCAGCTGGCGGTAGGCGTCTTCCGTGGTGGCAGCGATGTTTGCGTTCACGCGGCGGATGGCGCCGTTTTTGTGCTTGGTGCCGTAGATGGTCTCAAGGCTCTCCAGAATGTAGCTCAAGGGGTTATGGATCGGATCTTCCCCCGCCTCGATGGCCAGGCGCTTGTGGCCCATGTCCTGCAGGGCGACGACCTCGGCGCGGATCTCCTCCTGCGTGAGCTTGCGACGCGGGATGTCGCGGTTCTTCGCGTGGTAGGGGCAGTACAGGCACCCGTTCACGCAGTAGTTAGAAAGGTACAGCGGAGCAAACAGCACGATACGGTTGCCGTAGTAGGCCTGCTTGATGTCGCGGGCCAGCTGGCGGATCTCGGCGTTCACCTCCGGATCCTCGCAGGCCAGAAGCACCGAGGCCTCGCGATGGGTGAGCGTCGTGCCGTGGTCGTGGGCCGGCGTCAGGTTCGCCCGGGCCTTCTCCAGAATGGAACGAGCCAGGGCCGCATCGTTCTTGTGCGCCTCGGCGTAAGCCAGGGTGTCGAAGATTTCCTCGTGGTTGATGAACTCGTCGGCCCGGGGCGAGCGCACGTTGTAGCTGCTCATGAGGGGTTCACTTTCGTTGAAGGGACAGGGGGGAAGGTCGAAGGAAAGGAAGCGGCGGAAGACGAACCAGGCGCGGTAGCGGCGGCGGCAGAAACCGGGCGCGACGCTGCTGCCAGTACCACAGCGCCCCGAGCGGGCGAGACAACCGATGCCGCAGCAGGACCTACAACCGAAGCCCAGGCTGCAGCGGGATCGCCGCGGTCTTCCACAAGGCGGCGCCCCAAGGGCTCAAGCCGCGCCGCCAGGTCGGCCCATTTGCGGGCCGCATCGGCCGACGAGCGGGGCTTGCCGTCGTAGAGCGCATAATCGCCCTGGCGCTCGGGCGGCGACAAGTTCGGCATCACGACGTTGGCGCCAGCGAGGATGCCCTTCTCGCGGCTGCGGGGATCCAGCGCTTCCAGGGCCGTGGTAGCCGGCAGCAGCACCGTCGGATGCGCCAGACGCACGAGGGACAGCAGGTAGCAGGTAAGCTCCACCGTGCCGGGTGCCTCGGCGGCAAAGGGGGTGTCGCGATGGGGCACAAACGGCCCGATGCCGCACATTTCGGGGCGAAACTCCTGGATGAACGCGAGGTCGGCCGCCAGGTGCTCCGTCGTCTGGAAGGGGGAGCCCACCATGAAGCCGGCGCCCACGGCGAACCCGGCCTCTCGCAAGTCGGACAGGCACGCCATGCGGCGCTGAAGCGTCATGGCCGCCGGGTGCAGCTGCCGGTAATGGGCGGCCGTGGCCGTCTCATGGCGCAGCAGGTAGCGGTCGGCCCCGGCGGCGCGCAGGTGCCGGTAGCTTTCCCGCGAGCGCCCCCCCACCGACAGCGTGACGGCGCAGCCCGGATAGGCCGCCTTCAGGTCCGCCACCACGCCGGCCAGCCATTCGTCGGTGGCCGCCGGATCTTCCCCGCCCTGCAGCACGAAGGTGCGGAAGCCTGCCTGCCAGCCCGCATCGGCACAGGCCAGAATTTGCTCGGGAGCCAGGCGGTAGCGCTCGCAGGCGCGGTTGCTGCGCCGGATGCCGCAGTAGTAGCAGTCGTTCTTGCAGACGTTCGTGAACTCGATGAGCCCGCGCGCGAACACCGCGTCTCCGTAAGCGGCCTCGCACGTCTCCCGAGCACGACCAGCCAGCTCATCAGCCAGCGCCGAGGTCCGGGCATCGATAAGCGCCGCGTACTCGTCCAGGGAAAGAGTATGCTCGCTCACAAGCTTCGCGACCAATGTTGCTATCAAATCTGCCAGCTCTCCTGGTCGGTGTGCAGCCACTCGTGGGCCGTATGCGACAGCGGCTCGCCGATCCAATCGGCGTACAGCTTCGCGATGTCGGGGTTCTCGTGGGAGTAGCGCAGCTTGTCCGCGGCGTCGAGCCGGTTCAGCACGCCGGCCCGCGCCTGGGCCAGTTCGCTGTTGAACCGGATGGGCTGGCCGCCACCACCCACGCATCCGCCCGGGCATGCCATGATTTCTACGAAGTCGAAGGCGGCCTCCCCGGATTCCAACGCGTCCAGCAGCTTCGACGTATTCTCCAGGCCGCTGGCCACAGCGATGCGCACCGTGGCGTCGCCAATGGCAAGCTCGCGGGACATCCAAGGCGTCTCCGGCGTGGCGGCCGTGGTATCGCAGGCGCTGAAATCGGGGTTCTCGCCGGTGATGAGGAAGGCTGCCGAGCGTAGGGCCGCCTCCATGACGCCGCCGGTGCGTCCGAAAATGGTGGCCGCGCCGGTGGAAAGCCCCAGCGGGTTGTCGAAGGGCGCCTCGGAAAGCGCTGTGCAGTCGACGCCCACCAGGCGCAGCAGGCGGCCGAATTCGCGCACCGTGAGCACGGCGTCCACGTCGGGCGCGGCCTCGGCCGCCAGCTCGGGCGCGACCGGCGCGTCGGGCACCAGGCCCGCGTCACTCGCGCCAGCCCCCCGGGTCGCGCCGACCACCGTGGAAAGCTCCGGCACGTCGCACTCGTACTTCTTCGCCACGCAGGGCATAACGGACACGACAAACAGCCGCTTGCCAGCCTCGTCGGCCTCGGCGGCGAGCGTGTTCTTAACCACGGCACCCATCATCTGGTGCGGCGACTTGGCGCTGGAAAGCTGGGCCGTGAACTGCGGGTAGTGCTGCTTCACGAAGCGCACCCAGCCGGGACAGCAGCTCGTGAACATGGGGCGCGGCGCGTCGGAGCCGAGGAATTCCACGAACTCGCTGCCCTCTTCCATAATGGTGAGGTCGGCGGCGAAGTCGGTGTCGAAGACGCGATCGAAGCCCACGGCGTGCAGGGCCGCGGCCAAGCGTCCCGGCGTCGCCTCCTCGCGGGAAAGCCCCAGGCCCTCGCCCCAGGCCGTGCGCACGGCCGGCGCCACCTGCACGACGGTTTCCACCGCCGGATCCAGGATGGCCTCCATGATGAGGCTCACGTCGTCGCGAGCCACAAGCGCCCCGGTGGGGCAATGGGTGATGCACTGGCCGCACAGGGCGCACCCGGCCTCGGCGATGGGCAGGTTGTCGCGTACGATGATCTTCGTGGACGGCCCCACCCCCGTGAAGTCCCACACCGCGCAGTGCTGCACCTTCTCGCAGATGGCCACGCAGCGCATGCACTTGATGCACTTGCTGCTGTCGCGCTGCAGCGGGAAATCGGCGTCCCAAGGCGCCGGCTCGGGCAAGGGGCCCGGGGCGTCTGCCAGGTTGAAGGTGCTCGCAAGGTCGCGCAGGGCGCAGGTGTCCTGGCGCACGCAGGTGGCGCAGAGCGCGCGGTGATCATCCATGATGGCCTGCAGATTCGCCCGTCGGGCCACTGCTACCTGCGGCGTGTCGGTGCGCACCACCATGCCCTCGCGCACGGCGGTGTTGCAGGAGGCCGCAAGCCCCTCGCCTTCCACGTCCACCAAACACACGCGGCACGAGCCGATGCAGTTCAAGTCCTTCAGGTAGCACAGCGTGGGGATTTGCACGCCGGCCGCCGTGGCCGCTTCCAGCACCGTGGTGCCCTCGGGGGCTTCCACGGCGCGACCGTTCAGCGTAATGGCTACCATGCTTCCAGCCCCCTTCCGGTCAGCGCGCCTATGCCGTACACGTCGCAGCGCAGGCACCGGCCGCACTCCTGAGCGGCCTCCTCGGCGCTCACCGGTTCTTCCACGTACTTGAAATCGCACTTGCGCTCCCGTGCCGGGCGCTCGGCCACCTGCACGCGCCCGTAGGCGGTGCGGTCGTTGGGGTGCGCCGACGGCACGGTGGCGCCGCAATCCAGCTGATGGCGGAAGCCCAGCATCTCGTCGATGTTGGCCGCCGCCGTCTTGCCTGCGGCGATAGCCATGATGACGGTCTTGGGACCCCACTGGCAGTCGCCGCCCACGAAGACGGCGTCGAAGCCGGGCGCTTGCAGGCACGCGTCGGCGCACAGGTAGGTGCGGTCATGCTGCATGCCGAACTCCTCGAAGGGGGCACATTCGATAGCCTGGCCCACGGCGATGATGACGAGGTCGGCGGCCAGACGCACCTCAGGCTTGTCGGCCGGCACTGGGGCCGGGCGGCCGCCGCGCACCGCGCCGATGCGCTGGGGCTGGCAGATGAGCGCCGTCGCGTTCCCCTCTGCGTTCGCCTCGATGCGGGCCGGCGCCTGCAGGCAGCGCATTTCCACGCCCTCCATCATGGCCGCCTCCACCTCGGAGGGCAGCGCGGTCATGTCCTCCAGGCGGCGTCGATAGGCCACGGTGACCGAGGCGGCACCGGCGCGCACGGCGGTGCGAGCGCAGTCCATGGCCACATTGCCGCCGCCAATGACCACCACATTCTTGCCCGTGAAGTCGGGATACTGCTCGTCGCCGATGGCCTCCAGCACGTCCACGGCGCTCATAACGCCGGCCGCATCGGCCCCTTCAATGGAAAGGGTCTTGCCGCCCTGGGCGCCCACGGCCACGTACACGGCGTCGAACTCGTCCACCAGCGTGCGCATCTCGTCCGTCTGAACGTCGCAGCCCGTACGCACCTCGATGTCGCCGGCACCCAGCACGGCGCGGATATCCTCGTCGAGCCGCTCGCGGGGCAGCCGATAAGCGGGAATGCCGTAGCGCATCATGCCGCCCAGGCGACTGCGACGTTCGAATACCGTCACCGAATGACCCATGAGCCCCAGGAAGTAGGCGCAGGTGAGCCCCGAGGGGCCGGCACCCACCACCGCGACGCGTTTGCCCGTGGCGGGCAGCGGCGCGGGGGTTTCCACGGTATCGGCGGCCACCGTGTCCACAATGTACTTCTTTATGCCGCGGATATTCACCGGCGCGTCCACCATCGTGCGGCGACAACGCTCCTCGCAGGGGTGCTCGCACACAAGCGCGCAGGCCGTAGGGAAGGGATTGTCCTTGCGGATCATCTTCACCGCCTCGGCAAGGCGGCCTTCCTCGGCCAGCGCGATGTAGGCCGGCACGTTCACATGGGCCGGACACCGCGTGACGCAGGGCACCGTCTGGCGCGTGCCGGGAGCGCAGGCGCCCGCCTCCACATGGCTGGCGAACTCGTCGGCAAAGGCGTCAAGTCCCGCCAACACCATCGCCCCCGCCTGCCAGCCCACGGCGCAATCGGCGGTGTCGCGCAGCAGCGTGGCCGCATCTCGGATCTCATCCACCGTCGCCGCCGTGGCGCGGAAGGCGGCCACATCGCCCAGCAGCGCCGCAAGTTTCGGCATGCCCTGGGCGCACGGCGTGCACTTGCCGCAGGTCTGCGCGGCGCTCGCTTGCAACTGTCCCAGCATGAGCCCCACCGGACACTGGCCCGGCGGCATGGCTTCCACGCGTCGGGCGAAGGCCTCGACGAACTCCCCCGTCCGTGCATCGGCCCGCGCCGCCACCTCAACGGTCAAACGCCCCATAGCTCTCTCTTTCCTGTATTGACGCTAACCGACACACCATAACGCGTCTAGTATTTCCGATTGGTAACAAGCCCATGGGAAAAAGCACTACGGCGCAGAATTAACTCTAAACCACCTGAGAATACCTTCTAGAGCTCTGCCACGGTGCCGAGTCCGCGCCTCGCGGCAGCGTCCAGGGCGATCTTGGCACAGGCAATGTCAAGCAGCGCGGTGCCCGCCGAGTCGAAGACCGTGACGTCCTCGGCGCTCGTGCGGCCCGGCACCTTCCCCACCAGCACGTCTCCCAGCTCGCCGAGCACATGATCCAGGCCGAAGGCGCCCTCAGCCAGTCCGCGCTCGATCTCGCCGTTGCTCGCTCAGTTGGCCGTATCGTCGGAGTAGCCGTAGCCCACGCGAAAGCTCTTCGGCTCCTCGAAGCAGTCGCCCGGCGTGACGAAGGCACCGTTGAACTTCACCATATCGGTGCAGAAATCGTAGGAGGGGATGTCGTAGTCGTAGTAGACGAGCGCCGTCGTGCCGGCCTCGGGCGGAACGACGGACAGGTGCGGCTCCGATTCCACCCATTCCAAAAGCGTAACCAAATTCTCGCGCACGATACGGCGGCTGCGGTCGAGGATGGCGTCGGCATGGGCCAGCGCGTAGGCGCCCACGGCCTCGTCGAACAAGCCGCAGGAGATGAGGTTGTAGTCGCGATGGGACAGAAGGTCTCGGCGCAGCTGTTCGTCCTTGGTGACGCACCAGCCCAGACGGATGCCCGCCAGCGACCACACCTTGCTCATGGAGCTGGTGGTGACGCCCTTGTCGTAAAGGTCGACGACCGACTCGGCGTACTCGTCGGTCTGGTTCAAGTGGCGGTACACCTCGTCGCAGTGCAGCCACGCGTCGTTCTTGCGCGCCACCTCCACGATGGCCCGCAGCGTCTCGCCGTCGAGCAGGGCGCCCGTGGGATTGTCGGGATTGTTGATGCAGATGACCTTCGTCTCCGGCGTGCACAGGGCGTCCAGGGCCTCCACGTCCACGTGGTAGCCGTTCTCCTTCTCCAGATGCAGCACGTCCACCGCAGCGCCGCACATCTCGGGGATGGAGTAGAGCTGCTGGTAGGTGGGCATGACCGATACTACGTGATCGCCCGGGTTCACCAGCGTCGAGAGCACGAGCGCGTTGGCGCCGGCGGCCCCGTGGGTGGGGATGATGTGCTCGGGCGCCACGGTGCGGTACAGCTTGGCGATGCCGGAAAGCAGGTCGGGGCGACCCTCGATGTCGCCGTAGGTGAGGCGGCGCGCCGCGAAGGCGTCCAGAAACGCCTGCTTGTCGCCGCCGGTCAGCTCGAAGAGCTGGTCGAGGGACAGCGAGTACACGCACGTCTCGGCGACGTTGTGGGTGCACTTCGTCTCCCAGAGGTTCATCCACTGCTCGACTTCGAAATCCTTGATCTCCATGGGGGTTCTCCTTCTCGCTGATCCACGGTCTCCGCTAGGAACGTGAGTCCAGCATAAAAGGCGAACCCGAGGCAGGACATGGAGGCGGCCACAGGCTCTCAGGCGGCCCGTTGTGGGCGCCCACAACGGGGCTTGCGGCCGCCCACGGCGCAAACGAGCCGCGCCCTGTCGCACGCAGCGCTCTGCGAAAGCGAGGTGCCTAGAGGAAGATCATCGACAGGTAGGCGAACAGCTGCTTGTCCGTGGCGTCTTCCATCGCCAGCACCGCGCGAGCACGGTTGACGCGGTTGCGCACCGAATTGGGGTGCTGGCAGAGGCGCTCAGCCGCCGCGTTCGCGTCACCGCCGCAAGCCACGTAGACCCGCAGGCTCTCGACGAGATTGGAGCCTGCTTCAGCATCGGAGGCAGCGAGTCGATCAAGGCTCGCTGCGCAGGCGCGCTCGAGCAGCCAGCCGTTTTGTCGGGCAACACGGAAGGCATCTGGGCCCAGCATGTCCCACGAAACAGCAGAGTGGCCCATCCTTTTTGCCGCCTCGCCGCATCCGAGAGCCTCGACGATGGCCCCATCGGCCCAATCGGTGCCGAACACCTCGGAGAGCCCAGCCGCGCAATGCCCTCCAAAGCCGGCGATAAGCACCTCGATATCGCCTGCTTCCAGAGACTCGAAATCATCGGCGACAAGAAGGGCCAAAAGACGCTGCGCCGACGGCTCGCAGCAACGACGCGCTCTGACCGCCAGCTGAGAAATCCGAGACTCTTTCGGAGCCCCAACAGGGCGGAGAAAGGCTTTTGGACAACCTTCTCGCTACGGGGCCAGGCAGGTTATCGGGACGACGTAGACGCCGTCCGGTCGGCAATAGGCCGCTTGCTGGCCCGTGAGCACCATAAGGAACGAGGGAGCTCCCTCTTTGGAATCGTCAACACGCGAGGCGAGCTTCAACAAGTGGGCCGCGCCCTCTTCAACCTGCTTCTCGCCGAGCTTCACCTCGACGGCCCCCCAGCGACCATCGTCCAAGACGACGACGGCGTCGGCCTCGAGACCCGTCTTATCGCGATAGTGGTAGACGGTTCCCCGCAGCTTGGCCGCATACACGCGCAGATCACGCACGCACAGCGATTCGAAAAACAGCCCGAAGGTACTAAAGTCCAGCAAGAGCTTCCGCGGAGACGCGCCCAACAGGGCCGCCCCGATGCTCGGATCGCAGAAGTGCCGCGTCGGGCTGGTGCGCACGGCGGTCTTGGAGCGCAACGCCGGATTCCACGCCGGCAAGTCCTCGGTAACGTAGGTGCGCCGGAGCGCGTCGAGGTAATCGGCGACCGTGTTCTCCGAAGGTGGCTCTCCTCCCATATCCGCTGCGATGGTCGCCTGGCTCGCCTCGGTGGATATGTTGCGCGCATAGGAGCGCAGAATGGCCCGCAGCCACGTCGAGTTGCGCTTCTTGTCGTCCATCTCGTCGATGTCCGAGTCGAGCAGCTCGGCAACGTAATCCTTAGCCTGGTCGAGGGCGATCTCCGGATCGCTTTCCAGCACGGCCTCCGGCCAACCGCCACGGCAGAGCGCAAAGGCGATGTCCTCGATGGAGCGATCAGATATGGCGCCCACCTCGGCGGCACCATCGAAGAGCCCCGCTAGTGAGACCGCGCCCGTAGACTCGCGGGATTCGAAGAGCGACATGGGGCGCATATGCATACGGGATATCCGTCCCACGCCGGAATGCTTCGGTCTCTTCTTGGGCGTAGCCGAACCGGTGAGGATGAACCGGCCCTTGCCCTTCCCCTGGTCGACCGCGAAACGGACGGCATCCCACAGCTGCGGCGCCATCTGCCATTCGTCGATGAGGTGCGGCTCGGCGCCTTCCAAGAGCACCGACGGGCGCACTTCGGCCAAAGCGACCAGAGAGGGACCCTCGTCGGGATCTTGGAGGTACACAGCACTTTGCGCCTGCTGCTTGGCCGTCTCGGTCTTGCCGCACCATTTCGCGCCGACGATCTGAACGGCGCCGGAAGCCCGAAGCGCCCGCTGAAGCACAGCGTCGGCCACGCGCGGCCAATAGCCCTCCTGTCGCTCTTCGTCCTTCTCCACCATGGCGCGCCCCTTCCATCAATGATCGATCGGTGCGCCTACTATACCACGTCAGCGAGGTGATTGCGGAAGTTGGATCGTTTTCATTGCGGAAGTTGGATCATTTTTGTTGAGGAAGTTGGACTTTTGGGAGACATTTGTCGCACCGCGGACGTAACCCTTCTCCAGGTGGTAATTACCCACGTCGAGGATCTTGCCGAGCGCCTTGTGCCGTGCGAGGGAACAACAACGTCAACTCTGGCCGCAACGCCGCCAACGCTGCTGCGGTTTACCTAGCCGCATAGCGCGAGAACAAGGATAGTCGCCAAAACCGCCGGCTACTCTCGTCTAGTCGCTCTTCCCCATACAGGCCGCCACGTATCTCCCTCCCCTGCGTGGCAGCCTGAGCGTTGTCATTGTCCTGCGATCTCCTTGTGGAAATAGGCACCGAACGCGTACAGTGGCACGTTCTTAATCACTCCATCACGTGAGAAAGGGGCCAACGAAGTGCGCAAGGCCAGTACTGGGAGATGCTTTTTGACGAAAGCGGCAAGGCTTTTCGCCCTCAGATTGGTTCCAGCCTTCACCTCAATGGGCACGGGCTGCGGCACTCGCTCGTTTCCATCTACGATGAAATCGATTTCGGTGCGCGTCGACTGGTTCATGAAATAGTGCAGCTTGTTGCCCGTATCCACTTTGTTGCCCGCCTGGCCGCTCGCAAGCAGTTCTTGGGCAACGAGCTGCTCTGCAAGCGCCCCCTTGAATGAACTGAACAACGCCTCGCTATCGAGAATAGTTCGGGCACTCAAGTTGCACATTGCGCCAAGTAGACCCACATCGAGCACATAGACCTTGAACACTCCCTCGTCTTCATGAGACGCAAGAGGCGACTCGGGCACGCTCACACAACTCGAGGGACACACAAGCGAGGTGTCGGTCAGCCATTGCAGAGCATCTTCGTACTCCCGGGCTCTCGCCGACTCCCGTATCTTGGAAAACATAAACTTACGGTTTTCTTTGGCCAAGTTTGTCGGCACCGCCCGCCAGACACGACGAATCCGTTCTGCTAGCGCATCGTCGGCATACTTTGAGAAATCGGCGTTGTAGGAGCGCAAGAGCTCGCTGTGCACACGGCGCGCCTCCGCTGGATCCGACGTTTCTGCGAAGGAAAGCACCGCCTCCGGCATTCCCCCTACGAATAGATATTGTTTCAGCAGCTCGATCAACCGGTCGTGGAACGGGGCCATGGCATCCCAGTCAAGAGCAGACACCAATTCAGCCAACAATTCCTCACCAACACCGTCTAAAAACTCCCGGAAACTGAGAGGGTAGAGATCGAGAAAGCTCACTTTCCCCACAGGGAATGAAGCCCGCGCCTGCGGCTTATTTTCCGTTCGCTTCCCCCGCCGCAACGCAAGTCCGAGCGCCGATCCGCCCGCAACAACGGGAATATGGGGAGTTTGCTCGTTGAAGTACTTGAGCGATTGAATGGCGCGAGGGGATTCTTGTATCTCATCAAGAATGAGCAGAGTATGCTTGTCGATGCGGACGCCTGCTTCAGCTTGGAGTATGGGAAGGAGCCTGTTCGGCGACAACGATCCTTCGAAAGCGGCGATGAGCTGGGGATTGTCATCGAAGGTGATGTACGCCGTTTCCCTGAAGTACGCTCGCCCAAACTCCTTCATAAGCCACGTTTTCCCCACCTGCCGGGCTCCGCTCACGATGAGCGGCTTTCGTCGAGGAGATTCTTTCCAGCGCTTCATATCTTCGATGGCCTGGCGCTTCATGGCATCCTTTCAGGGTGATTCACGTTTTTGCATAGGTTATTTTTGCAAATCACCACGTTTTTGCATAGGAGAATTTTGTGATTCACCACGTTTTTATATAGGTAACGGTATCCCGACATCAGCAGCTGAAAAGTCAACCTCATTCCGAATCGAGAAACTTAGTGAAACTTAGAACTCCTTAGAAGAACTTAGTTAAACTTAGTGAAACTTAGAACTCCTTAGTTAAACTTAGTGAAACTTAGAACTCCTTAGTAAAACTTAGAAGGAGGCATTGTGGGCATCGAGGAGAATCCTTTCACCCCCAAGGAGTCGGCGTGCTCTTCACCGTCGACGAAGTCGATCCGACGCTCGACGAAATGGTTCAGCTTGCCGCCTTCTACCAGCACTTTGTTCGGGAGGGGCGCAAGGTAGCGCTCCTCATGGCGGGACTGCCGCACAACATCTCATCTTTGCTCAACAACAAGACCGTGTCGTTTCTCCGGCGCTCGAACCGCAGGGCGCTTGACCGCATTCCCGACGGCGAGGTTTCCGCAGCGCTCGTGCGCACGGCCCAAGCAGGCAACCGCAACGTTGACGCAGCGGCGCTGACTGCAGCGACGGAGTCCATCGGCGGCTTTCCTTTCATGCTCCAGCTTGTCGGGTACTACGCCTGGGACGAAAATCCCCGGGCTAGCACACTCGATTCGGCCGACTTCGCGCGCGGTATCGCCATCGCACAGCAGGAAATGACCTACCGTATTTTGGACGCCACCTTCGCCGAGCTCTCCCCCGGCGACCTTCGTTTCGCCGCAGCTATGCTGGAAGATGAAGGGGACAGCCGCATCGCCGATCTCGTCGAGCGGCTGGGGCGTTCCTCTTCCGTCGTGGCGCAGTACCGCAAGCGGCTTATCGACGCCGGCATCATTGGCAAACGCGCACGCGGCCTCGTGGGGTTCGACCTCCCTTACTTCCGCGACTACTTGCAGGAGAAGCTCGACAACGGAGAACTGCTGCTCGAGAATTAGGCTTCCGAACCCCGCCCCCTACAGCGCCAGCTTGTAGATGGCCTCGGCGTCTTCCAGGGTCAGCTTCTTGAAGGTGCCGAAGGGGATGCCCTTGTTCTGGGCCAGCGTCGGCAGCATCTTCGGGATGTCGGTCTCTTCCACGTCCAGCTCGGCAAGAGTGGTGGGCATCCCCAGGCTCGCGAAGAAGGAGCGCGTCTCGTCGATGGCCGAAAGCGCGTCGGCTTCCACGTCGCCGGTGGGCGTGAGGCCGAACACCGCCTGGCCGTAGAAGGCGAAGCGCGCCGGGTTCTCGGTGTGCACGTACTCCATCCAGGCAGGGAACATGACGGCGAGACCGGCGCCATGGGTGATGGCCGGATTCAGCGCCGACAGCTCGTGCTCCAAACCGTGGGTGGCCCAGTCCTCGTGGCGGCCCACTCCGGCGAGCCCCTGATGGCAGAGCATGCCGGCCCACATGATGTTGGCGCGGGCATCGTAGTTGTCGGGGTCGGCCAGCACGCGCGGCGCCTCGGCGCGGATGGTGTTCATGAGCGACAGGTTCAGATTGTCGGTCACAGGCACCGCGCCCAGGTCGTCGAAGAAGCGCTCCAGCAGGTGGCAGAACATGTCGGTAAGGCCAGCGGCTGTCTGGAAGGGCGGCAGGGTGAAAGTGAGCTCGGGGTTCATGAAGGCGAACTTCGGACGCTGGGCGTTGTTGGCGTACCCGGTCTTGCGGCCCAGCTCGTCGTTGGAGATGACCGTGTTCTTCGAGGCCTCGCTGCCGGCGGCGGGGATGGTGAGCACCACGGCGATGGGCAGCACGTCGTGGTCGGTAGCCTTGGTTTCGAAGAGTTCCCACACGTCGCCTTCCACGCAGGCGCCGTTGGCGATGGCCTTCGCTGAGTCGATGACCGAGCCGCCACCCACGGCGAGAACCCAATCGACGTTAGCCTCCTTGCAGAGGCGCACGCCCTCGCGCACCAGGGTGATCTCGGGGTTCGGGCGCACGCCGCCCAGCTCCAAATGCTCGATGCCCGCGGCGTCCAGCGAGGCACCCACGCGGTCGATGAGCCCGGAGGCCACGGCGCTCCCGCCGCCGAAGTGCACGAGCACCCGCTTGGCCCCGGCCGCCGCCAGCTTCTCGCCCACCTGCTCTTCAGCTCCGCGTCCGAAGACGAAATGCGTGGGGGAAACGAATTCGAAGTTTTCCATGGGAGTCCTTTCTGCTTTTCGACCGGGCGACACCTTATCGCCATCGCCGCACCATCGCCGTTGGGCGCGTTCTCTAATCATGCTCTGTGTCGATGCTAGGGCATCGCTGACAAACAGGCAACTGTCAGACCACGGAAAATGTCTCGCAATCTTCGCAAACAGGGCAGCTTGTCACAGGATCGCACCCGGGCCATCGCATTGGTCAGGGAGGCTAATCCCCGTGGGCGCGGGTTATGAGGTCGGCCATTTCCGTGGCGGTTTTGGTGGCTATGTTGGCCTGGGCAGCCAGGCGCTTGTCATGGGTCACCAGATAGTTTGCCTTGCTCAGCTCGCAGCAAGCAAGCACCGAGGCGTCTTCGTAATCCGAGGTGATATCGCGATAGTGGCGAGCTAGCCACGCCGTACGATCGTCCATGGGAACCGATATCGCAAGATCGGTCATGTGGTCGACGCACCCCCACGCGAAGTTGTTTATAGCACGGGCCGTGCACTCGTCGACAGTGCCACCGTTCTCACATACTTGCTGCTTCAAAAACTTCCCAATGGTGTAAAAAACTTCATTGACAGCATCCGCTGGTGTTCCCAAATTGGCGTTGTGTTTCTCCGCAACGCGAATAAAGCGAGCAGCTTCTTCATGAAGGGGCCGCTCGTGAAGATAGAAATCGAGCCAAATGTTTTTGTCTACAACAATAGCATTCTCCGCAACCGTCACCAGAGCCCCCTTTCAGCCAGTCTTTCGGTCTTCGCCTCGTAGAAAAGATTGTCCCAATATTCATCCGAGAACTCCTGAGGCGAGGCAGCTGGTGGAATACCTAGGGCCTCGCGTTGCGCCTGAAGCGATGCCAGGAAATCATCGATCGCTCGGGCGCGTTTCTCGCCCTCGCTCATGGCGTCGGCTTCCTCCGTCTCGGGGCCGATGACCGCCTGCAAGGCCGCTTCGGACTCGTCGTCATAGCGCGCCGCCACCTCGTAAAGCCGCCGCATGGCCTCCGACGGCGTGCACCCGAACCGGGCAAAGCGCTCGTCCCCGCGCCGCTTCAATTCGGCATCGATACGGAAGTTCATCTGCATGTTCGGCATAGCAACCCCTTTCAGAATTGCTAGCAGTATATCATAACTCATGACCTTCTATCCATAGTAGGTCGAGAGTCCCCGACAAACCTTCCCTCCGCAGCTCCCGGTTTTTATTTGCTTCGCTGGACCTGAGACGTGAAAACATGGGGCTCGGCGAGGCTGTGCTAACATGGAAGAAGCTGAGGTACTGTGCGCTTTCACCATCGAGAACCGCCGCGTTGAGGTGGGCGACCCTGTAGAGGTCCTTCCCCGCGTGCGCATCGCCGGCGAATACACCCAGGAAGGCTTCGAATACCTCGTAGAACCCAACGGCGGCGAGCAGTAAAGGCGAGACTAGCGAAGAGGCTTCTGGGCGACGCCCGCCGTTTCCACAAGCGCTCTGCCAAGATCGCCAGTTTGGTATCCTCCGACGCTGCTTGCTGTCGCTTAATCCCGCTCGCCGGGCTGGCGAACGCGAATTTCCTGCTCCTTCACGGAGACGCGGGAATGGGGCGGCACCGAGAAGGTCACGAACGTGGAGCCCGCGATAACCGAGCCCTCGCCGATGACCGTCTCGCCGCCCAGCACACTGGCGTTGGAGTAGATGGTGACGTTGTCCTCGATGGTGGGGTGGCGCTTCACGCCGGCCAGGCGCTGGCCGCCGCGGGTGGAAAGAGCGCCCAGCGTAACGCCCTGGTACAGCTTCACGTGGTCACCGATAGTGGTAGTCTCACCGATGACAACGCCAGTACCGTGGTCGATGAAGAAGTACTCGCCGATATGAGCGCCAGCACCGATATCGATACCCGTGGAAGAGTGGGCGATTTCGGTCATCACGCGCGGGATGATGGGCACGCCCAAGTCGTAGAGCACGTGCGCAATGCGATACACGTAGATGGCGTACAGACCCGGGTAGGTGAAGATGACCTCCTCCTTCGAGCCGGCCGCCGGGTCGCCGTCATAGAGCGCCTGCACATCGGTGAGCAACGTGCGCTGAATTTCGGGCAGGGCGTCGAAGAACTTCGTGCAGATATCAGCCGTCTGCTCGCAAATGGAGTCACTCGTGCAACCGCCGCACAAGTGATTGCCGCTACCGACGAGGTCGTCACGATCATCGGAGGTGTAGGTGAGCGCCAAAATGAGCTGCTGGCGCAGCACCGATTCAATGTCGATAAGCGTCTGACCGATGAAGTAGCTGGGGCTCGTGGAAGGCGACAGCATCTCCGGCCCGAAATAGCCGGGGAACAGCACGCGGCGCAACTCGGTGATGAGTCCCTTGATAGCCGTGCGGCTGGGGAAGCGGCGGCCGGGCTTGGTGAAGAAGATCTCGTCCGCCTCGTAGTTCTTCTCGATGGCCGCGACGATGCGCTCTAGGTTGTCTCCGAACATGGGGCCTCCTCGAAATCGATTCTGTGCTCTACACAGTGTAATGAATAATTGAAGGCCTGAGTCAACAAATTGTAAGCAAAACGCCCTGCGGAGGAAGCCGCAGGGCGCCAAAGGGAGGGGACTATTGATGGTGCAAGGCTATGCTTGTGCGTATGCTGCGGCATTGCGACCCACAATAGCAGAAAACGCGTAGCAGGCACCCGCGCCGCCACCAGAAGCAATATAGCTCGGTCCAGCCCAGTTCATGTAAAACATGTCGTTACCACCGCCGTAAACTCCCTTGAGAGGATTTCCCATTCCGTCAAGCACTCGCCCTTGCTCGTCCACTTTCACGCAATTACAGTCGGTGCCAGACATCCCGTTAATACCCGTGGCCATATAGAACGGAGGCTTTAGCTCGCGCATACTGTCAACAGGCCTGCCAAATTTATCTTTACCAGCCGCCACTCCTGCGTTATAGTCAGCCACCTCACCAGCTACGGTGTCTGGGTCCAGGTATAGAGCCTCAGCAAGCTCCTCCACTGTGTCGGCCTTCAGTATCCAACCGTCTTCAATGGCTTTTGCGAGAGACTCCTTCGTTCCCGTTTTCATGAGAGTGAAATTAGGATCATCCACTTCCGCCTGATCGAAGAGCTGATAATTCGGAGATGTCAGTAAATCTCCCCCTATCTGCGTATAGGGCATCGTCTCCGGCCGATTCCTCCTCCCCTGGTCATCGAGCATGATCAGGGAATGAGCCTGGTTTTTCCAGAAAGTCTGGTAGTCATTGCTCTGGAACGTGTCGCCCGAGTTCGGTTCCATCGTCACCGACGGCACAATTTTCTTGAAAGGGCAGAATGCCGCTCCTTGATCGAGAAGCATACGGTATCCATCGCCTGTAGCCGTTTCATGCCCAATAACACCCCAGCCTACAGTCTCGGGGTTATACATCGCACGCATATGTTGACTAGCAGTGTAGCCTCCCGTAGCTACTACAACGGCTTTAGCGCCAATTCTTTTGCGGCCCTCGGCAGTCTTCACTTCCACGCCACAAACACTGTAGTTGTCATCGAAAATCAGGGCCGTCGCTTCCGTGTCTGTCATGATTTTTGCATCCGTTTGGTCAATGCGCTTCGTAACCTCATTTACAAAGGCTCCGCCCGAACAGCGATTTCCGTCAGCGTCCAGAATGTAGTGTCCACGAGCGATAGGGGCATCGGCCATACCGCACAGCTCTGTGCGCACATCAACGCCGGCGGCCACGAGACTGTTTATGAAGGCTTGCTCCTCTTTCAAAATGGCCTCTACCAGAACCGGATCTCCATTTCCCCTGGAGCAGCGGATCCAATCGGCTACCGCCGACTCTATAGTGTCCTCCTGCCCTGTACGCTCGTCCTTGTCCCCCGCAGCCTTCATCGCGTCAGTAGCAGGTGCGAACACGATGCCCGAATTAATGGCCCAGTTGCCGCCAAGCATCGAAAGCTTTTCGATGCCAATAACTGTCACTCCGGCCTCAGCAGCCGATAAAACAGCGCCCAGGCCGCCGCCGAGTCCGACGACTACCACATCGGCAGAATCATCCCAGCCCGTCTCGGACAAGGGATCGCGACCGACTCCGGACTCGTCTTTCGCCGTAGGAGAGCAGGCCGCCAATGTGCCCAGTCCCATAATGGCTGCCGCGGCCATACTTCCTTTGACAAACCCTCGCCGATCGAATGTGCCTTCTTTGTTCAATGTGCTCATGATCCTTTCCCTCCTATGACCTCTCGTGCGGAATTGCCCGAGATAGCCGTATTATCGATTCTCTTTGGCTTATTTTCAGTGTATTGCTTTCACCCCTTCTTGAAACACCTTCACGTGCTGTTCCGTTTTCTGCACCAAGTGATGCGCAGACAACATCGAACATTGCGAAGCTCCTCTACGTAACTTGATATACTTTGGGGGAACGGCGGGAGGGATGCCTATGGACATTCAGCTTATGCGCGAATTCATTGCGCTTGTGAACCTGAAGAGCTATCGAAAGGTGGCGCAGCAGTTCCATATCGCGCCATCAACGCTCAGTCGCCACATTAAAGCCATAGGGAAGGAGCTTGGGCACCCCCTCTTTGAAAACTTGCGTGCCTATCAATTGACCGATGAGGGACAGGTTGTTTTTGAGCGATTCGGAATACTTGTCGGCGAATATGACGGCTTGCTCCAAGCGCTTGCTGCACAAGGGCCCCACTATGTTCGTATCGCCTATTGCTTCGAAGACCGTGCCATATCCCATTACGTGCGGGCGGCAAAAGAAAAGTTCGAGAGAGCCCATCGCCGTACTCGCGTCAAAATAATCTCTCCGCAAGACAAAACTATTTCTGCATGCTTGGAAAGCGGAGAGGCGGACCTCTCTGTTATGTATGCCCCACCCGCTGCTAACGCTCGCCGTTTCAAGACCCAGCTTCTTATTCCAGAGCCCCTTTTAGCTGCCGTGCCCAAGGGCACACTCGAGCATAGAGAAGGACCCCTTCCTCTCGAGGCTCTGGAGGGGCGGACGTTCTACTACTCAGCGCACCCAGGGTACTTGGATTATAGCCACCATATCCTGGATTGCATCGAAAGCAGCGATGTCAGCATGTCCTTTCGAGCCGTGGCGTCGGACAACATCGACGAAATGTATTCTTGCGACGGGCCCGATCGCGTTTGGTTTTTCACGCAATCAAGCTTTTCGCCCCGAAATCGCCCTTTGTTCGAGCGTGCTTACGAAACAAGCGATCTGTTTGAAGTGGATCCTAAAGATCTCAATGGCAATCGGTATATCGTTTCTCTTTCCGACAGAACCAACGAAGTCGCCCTTCGCTTTGCAGCCGATCTCCTTGAAATATCGACAAGGCATCCTGATGAAGATGCCGGCTGATCGACACTTCCTCGTTGCCATCGAGCAGCTACTTGAAAACAGCTACTATCGAAATCGAAGATACTAGATGCCCGAACGACGCCGAACCGCACCTCTGAGCACCTGGGTCTTTCACCCATGGAAGCTGGCCTCGTGGCTTCCCGAACGCAAGCAGCCCCGTTGCCCTCGCTCGCCGGGGCTGCTTGAATTTAACACTCCTCGCAGGCCTCTTCCACGCACTCGTGCTGGCCGGAGGGGCCCTCACCGCAGTAGACGGCGCGCTCCGGATGGTCGGCCAAATAGGCGGCCATGGAGTACTGGGTGATGTCGCTGCGGTTGATGATGCCCACGATGTGGCCCGCTTCCAGCACCGGCACCTTCTTCAGGTGGTTCTCGGACAGAACACGGCACACATCGGTCAGGTTCGCGTGCACGCTCACGCAGATGGGGCTGGCAGCGCCAATTTCGCTGGCGCGCATCTGCATGACCTTCGCCAGCTTCTCGTCGTAGCCCTCGTCGTCGTTCACGGTGCTGTTGATCAGCACGATGGGATCGGTGAACGAGTTGCTGCGCGGGCTCAGCCGCTTCAGGATGTCGCCATCGGAAATGAAGCCCACCGGCTCGCCCGACTCGTCCACGATGGGCGCCGCCGAGATGTTCTTCTCCACGAACAGGCGCATGGCCTCTTCCACCGTAGCCTCCCGGCTCAGCGAGTACACGTCGGTCTTCATGATGGACGTGAGCAGCGACTTGCGGGTGCCCTCCTCGTCCACCGCAGCCTCCTCGCCGGGCTTGTCCTTCACAAGGGCGATAGTCATGACCAGGCCGACGAGGCAGAGCACCGTGCACACGAGGAAGGCGGCGTTGATGCCCAGCACGGTGCCCTCGGTGGCGCCGAGGCCCGGCGAGGCGATGTTCTGCACCTGGGTGCTCACGGCGATGATGATGGCGGTGCCGAGCGAGCCTGCCACCTGGCGCAGCGTGTTGTTCACGGAGGTGCCGTGGTTCATGACCTTGTTGTCCAGGGCGTTCATGCCCCAGGTGGTGATGGGCATGTTCACCAGCGACATCGAGAACATGCGCACCGTGTACACGATGGTGATGTAAATGATGCTGGACGTGAGGTTCAGAATGGCGAAGGCGAAGGTGGTGAGCGTCAGCAAACTCATGCCCACGATGGCCATGCGGCGTGGGCCGTGGCGGTCGAACCACTTGCCGGCGAGCGGATTCATGATGCCCATAAGGATAGCGCCGGGCATGAGCACGAGGCCCGACACCGTGGCCGACAGCCCATGGAGCGACTGCACGTAAATGGGCATGAGGATGCCGGCGGCCAGAAGCGCACCCTGCACGAGCATGCCGATGATGGTGCCCACGAGGAAGCGGCGGTTCTTCAGCACGTCGACGCGCAGCATCGGACGCGGCAGACGCGTCTGGCGGATGAAGAACCACACAACGCCGACGATGCCGAGCGCGGTGGTGAGCAGCGGCACCAACGTGAAGCCGGCCGAGCCCAGGGCCGAGAAACCGTAGAGCATAAGCCCGAAGCCCAAGGTGGAAAGGGCCAGCGACAGCGGATCGAGCACCGAGTCGCCCTTGTTCGCCGGCGCCTTGTTGTCCACAAGGAACAGCGACGGAACGATAATAACGATGGACAGGGCGAAGATGAGGTAGAACAGAATGTGCCAGTCGGCCTGGTCGATGACGAAGCCCGCCACCGTGGGGCCGATGGCCGGCGCGAAGGCGATAACCAAGCCGAAGATGCCCATGGCCGAGCCGCGGCGATCAACCGGGAACACCAGCATGAGCACGGTCATGGTCACCGGCATGAGGATGCCGGCGCCGGCGGCCTGCACGAGACGGCCTCCCAGAAGCACCGGGAAGTTGAGGCCCACGGCCGCCAACAGCGTGCCCACGGCAAACAAGCTCATCGAGAACACGAACAGCTTCCGCGTGGAGAACCGATCCTGCAGAAACGCCGTGATGGGGATCATGATGGCGTTCACCAGCGTGAACCCGGTGGTCAGCCATTGGGCCGTGGACTGATCGACATTCATCTCGGTCATGATGGACGGCAGTGCCGGCGTCACCAGCGTCTGGTTCAGCACCGTCACAAAGGCGCCCAGCACGAGCACTACCAGCATCATCCATTGTTTGCGCGTTAGCTTCATACACAACACCTCACTCGCTTCTCGCCCCGCTCTCGCTTGTTTTTCCTAGTATGAGCGTCGCCGGCACCTTCTGCGGTATCAGTTCGGCGACTGTTTGGGAAAATCATCTATGGATTCGCTCATGTTATCTCCCGCACCTCTATAATGCGGAACAGAGTTTTTGCCCTGAAAGGATGATTGATCGGTATGCAAACCGCTATATGCCTGTTGCTCGTGGTGTTCTTCTTGCTGATGAACGCGTTCTTCGTCATCGCGGAATTCGCGCTGGTGCGCGTGCGCAAGAGCCAGATTGACATGGCCGTCGCCGAGAAGCGCCGCGGCGCCGAGGCCGCCCGCGACGTAACCACGCACATCAACGCCTACCTGTCGGCCTGCCAGCTCGGCATCACGCTGGCATCGCTGGCCATCGGCTGGTTGGGCGAGCCGGCCGTCTCCGCCGTTCTGGAAGCACCGCTTCTGGCCTGGGGCTTCCCCGAGGCGACGGTGTACCCCATCTGCGTGGCCGTGGGCTTCTTCATCGTGACCACCCTGCACGTAGTGGTCGGCGAGCTCATCCCGAAGTCCTTCGCCATCTTCGCCACCGAGAAGTACGCCCTGCACACCGCCGGTCCCTTGCGCGTGTTCTACCGCGTCACCTACCCAATCATGGTCATCTTCAACGGCATCACCAACGGAGTCATGCGCCTGTTCGGCCACGACCCGGCCGACGAGCACGAGGTGTACACCGGCGAGGAGATCAAGCTGCTCATTGACGAGTCCACGGAAAGCGGCCTCATCGATCCGGAGCAGAACGAGTTCGTCGACAACATCTTCGATCTGGGCGACAAAGACGCCGAGGGGATCATGACCCCGCGCACCGACGTCATCTGTCTGGATTTGGAAGACACGCTGGAAGAGAACTGGGACATCGTGCGCCAGTATAAGTACACGCGCTACCCGGTGTGCGACGGCTCGAAGGACCGCATCGTCGGCTTCGTGCACACCAAGGACCTCGTGGACGTGCCCAAGGACGCGCCCATGAGCGATTGGAAGATTCGCGAGCTGCCGCCCGTGCCCGAGGGCGCGCCCATCGCGAAGCTGCTGCAGGCCATGCAGGAGGGTCGCACCGAGATGTGCGTTGTCGTGGATGAGCACGGCGGCACGGCGGGCATCGTCACCATGAGCGACATCATGGAGCAGATCGTCGGCCGCATCGACGACGAGTACGTGCACGACACCGACGATGACATTGAGGAACTGCCCGACGGTACTTACCAGATCAACGGCACCCTCGCCATTGATGACCTGGTGGAACTGCTCGGCTTCGAGCCCGAAGAAGCCAACGATGTGGAAACCGCCGGCGGCCTTCTGCTGTCGCTGTTCGACCGCATTCCCAAGGAGGGCGACGTGGCGGTGCTGGAAGATCGCGGCACGAAGGTGACGTTCACCGTGCTCGCCATGGATCGCCTCCGCATCGACCGCATCTGCATGGCCATCGACCGTCCCGACGAGGAATAACGGGCGGCCCCGAGAGCTTCGTATCCGGGCGGTCTTCGGGCCGCCCTTCGACCGAGCGACGGCCTCATGTATAATGTCCCCATATGATCGAGGGCCACAACAAGAAGGGACATACCGTTGCAGCGCAATCATGGGCGGTGGCTCGGCAGAAATCTCCTGATAGCTGTGGCGGGTATCTCCGCCCTTCTGGCGGCCCAGTCATTTGAGGCGCCCTGCGAGATTTCCTGGCATCTTCCCCTGGGACAAGGCAGCGTGCCGGCGACCATTGTAGACGTAGCCGTCGCCTCCCTCGTTTCTTGCGCTTTGATCATCGCGGGCAACCGAGGGAGACGCGCGCTTGCGAGTGTTCCCCTCGCCATAGCAAGCGCCTCGTGCTGCCTAATGGGCCTGGCCGTGCAAGGCACGGGAGAGCCCCTCTCCATTTTTGGACTCATCCTCATGTCTGCCGGGGGAACCGTTCTTCTCTTCTGCTGGCTGGCGGCAGTCTGCGCCCAGCGCGATATCGGCATTGTCGAGCTGATGATAGAGATCGAGGTGCTCGCATCGGCGGCGGCGATTCTCCCCTCGCTTCTGTCTGCGTCATGGTGCCAAGCCCTCGCCGGCATGAGCGTGGCAGCCTCTGCGGTGGCACTTTGCCTCATCCAGCGCCCCGCGCCTTCCGCATCGGAGACCGAGCGGTCTTTTACCCTCGAGCCGTCTTCGCTGGCTAAAATCCTCTGCAGCTTCTTTGTTATCGGACTGGTGGTGGGATCCTTACAGTACTCGGTCTTCCTGCAGCAGGCAGAAGGCGAGATGTTCCCCGTCATCATTACCGCCATATCGCTCGCACTCGTGCTCTGGCTCTTTAACCGCGGCCGGGACTTCAACCTGTCGGTGTGGACGAAAGTGGTTGCAACCCTTTCGCTGGTCGCTCTTATCTTAGTGCTGTTCTCATCGACTCTCACCTACCTTGCCTACGTGTTGGCCGGCATCGCATACTCTCTTTTGGAATGCGGCGCCCTCTACATGGGATTACTCCTGGGGAGGCTGTATCCTGGTACTCGTGTGAGAATCTTAGCCACTGCCTGGTGTGTGGGGACTTTAGGATCCCTCCCCCTGCTAGCTTCCGTTTTTTTCGGACTCCACATCGCAAGCAGGGTCGCCATGCTCTTCATGGCCCTTCTGCTCGTCGTGGCATCCATTTGGATTCTGGAGGATCGAGCCGTGTCGCTGCTGTTGTCCGCAAGCGGCGGCGCGAAGCTCACCTCGCTCTCGGGTCGTCCCCTTGAATCATTCGGCGACAGCATGGGCCTGACTGCTCGCGAACGCGATGTGTTCAATCTCTATATCGTCGGACGAAGCGCCCCCTACATTGCAGAGAAGCTCGTAATCAGCGAGAGCACGGTGAAATCTCACCTGCAGCACATCTACACCAAATGCGACGTCCATTCGCGCCAGGAGCTTATCTCTCTCGTTGAAGCTGTTCGAGAAAATTAGAGTTCTCCCTGTTCAAAAGGTATTCATACGTTTCGTAGGAGAAGAGTTTTCCCTTATTTCATACGTTTCTCCTGTTTCGCCGCCTCCGAAAATGCGGTGATATGGGCACTATCTTGCCGTACAACGGAAGAGGAGGAAATTATGGCAATGGAGGAAAAGAGCGCGGGGGCAATGACCCGGCGCGGGTTTCTAACGGCCCTGGGCCTGGCGGGCGCTTCAGCGGCCGGCGCGGGCCTTGTTGGCTGCGCGCCAAAACAGCCAACCGAGGCAGCTGGCGACGACCAGACCGCCCTCGCTGACACTGGCACCCTGGTGGAAACCGACATCCCCGAGGAAAAAATCCTCGAGACCGTCGATTGCGACGTGTGCGTGGTCGGCCTGGGCGTGGCGGGTGTGGGAGCCCTGCGTTCTGCTGCTGAAGGAGGACTCAAGGTAGTCGGCGTCGAGAAGGGCAGCAAGCCCAGTGCTCGCTCGAACATGTTCGCCGCCTTCGGCACCGAGAAGACGCGCTCCATCGGAATCGAGGACATCAGCCCCACCGAGGTGGCCAACGAGCTCATGACGCAAATGTCGCATCGCGCAGACTATCGCATAACCACGAAGTGGCTGAAGAACTGCGGAGAGGCTTTCGAGTGGTACACCTCCGCATATGACGGCCTATTGTGGCTCGGCATGGAAGACGAGCTTCCCGAAGATCCTAGCCAGTTGTTCGTCTGCGCCGATACGCTCACGAGCGGCATCTACCGTTTCGGAATCGACCACGAGCGCCTCTTCGCCGGATGCTGCTGCATCAGCGGCGGCGACGAGACCCATACGCCCGTTTTGCAGGCTAATGTGGATGCGGCTTTGGCCACGGGCAACGCGCAAGTGCAGTTCTACTCTCCGGCTGTGAAGCTCGAGGCGACCGACGGGCAGGTAACTGCCGTGATCTGCCGCAATGATGAGGGCGAGGGCTACACGCGCTATCGTGTCTCCAAGGGCGTGGTGCTCGCCACGGGCGGCTATTCGCACAACGAGAAAATGCTGGGGCAGTATGCTCCGTGGATTCTGAAGAACCAGGACAAATTCCTGTTCTCATACGAGGTGACGGATCACGACGGCAACCCCGCCGATACCGGCGACGGCCAGCAGATGGGCATGGACGTCGGCGGCCACCTGGACGTGGGGCCCCATGCGGTAATGGCTCACATCCTTCAGTTCGGCCAGGAGTTCTTCCTGCAAGTCAACGAGCATGGCGAGCGTTTCACCAACGAGGATCTCAGCATGACCAATATCGCCAAGGTCATGCAGAACCAACCGGGCAGCAAGGTTTTCCAAATCATAGACAGCCACTGGCCCGAGCAATACCCGATGCTTGAGATGGTCATGCAGAACATCCGCAGCTACGGCGACGGCGAGGGTTTTTCTGCCCAAGCCGACACGCTTGAAGAGCTCGCCTCCCAGCTGGAGCTCAGCGCGGATGCCACCCAGAACCTGTCCGCCGCGGTCGCTCGCTACAATGAGCTGTGCGAGAAGGGCGTCGACGAGGACTTCGGCAAAGCTGCGGAGAAGATGTTCCCTGTGGTGGACCCGCCGTTCTATGCAATCACCTACGATATGCTCAAGCACACTTCAGTGGAAGACGTAAGCTGCATGCGCCTGCTCGTAACCATGGGCGGCCTTGTGACCGACGACAACGCGCGCGTGCTGGACGATGACTCGAACCCCATCCCCGGTCTGTTTGCCGTCGGCAACGTGCAAGGCGGCCGTTTTGTGGAAGACTACCCCTTCACCTTGTCTGGGGCCAGCCACGCCGCCGCTCTCACCTATGGGTACCTGACAGGCAAGTATCTCGCTGAACAGGCGTAAGTTCCGCACATCCGAATCTGGCGCACCTGCCTCCCTCCCCGATGCGCCGAATGGGGGCACTCCTGCCCCATAAGACGGAGAACCCTACAGCCCCAAGGGCAAAGGGTTCTCCGTCTGTCGTTCAGCGAGATATACGAGAGGTCCAAGACGACCCCTTGCGGTACCTGGGAGCCTTCTAGATTTCCTGGCCGATAAAGCGCTCGGCGTTGTGCCAGGTGATGGCTTCGAACTCTTCCTGGGTGAAAGGCATGGCGGCCAGCATGTTGTACTCGGTCACGGGGCTCCACATGGGGAAGTCGCTGCCGAACATCACGCGCTCGACGCCGTAGGCGCGCACCAGCTCCACGGTGCGGCGCGGGCCCAGAAACTCTAGGGCGCTGGACGTGTCCACGTAGCAGTTCTCGTCTTCCAAATACTCGAGGGCGTAATCGAACACCGACCAGCCGCCGAAGTGGGCCGCGTCCACCACCAGGTTCGGGAACGTGTGCAGGATGCGCTTCAGACGGCGCGGATGCGAGAAGTCGTAACGATAGTCGCCGGTGTGGATGACGATGGGCAGCCGGCCCTCGATGACCTCGTACAGGTGCATGAGCCGAGGGTCGTCCATGTTCACCTTCTGGGTGTCGGGATGGATCTTCACGCCCTTCAGTCCCAGATCAATGGCGCGGTTGATCTCACCTTCCACGTCTTCGAAATCTTGGTGCATAGTAGCGAAGCCAACGAAGTTGTCGTGGGCGCGGCACTGCTCGGCGATGAAGTCGTTGATGATCGGCACCTGCCCGGGCGTCGTGGCCACGGAATGCACCAGGTGATGGGTGATGGGCGAGCCTTCGCACGCCGCGAGCATCGAGGACGCCGAAGCATTCTTTGCGTTCATGTCGACGCCGTAGAAATCGCCCACGGCCGAGGAAGCCTTGCAGGCGATCTTGTCGGGATAAATGTGGGAATGGGCATCAATGACGGGCATAGCGGTTCCTTTTGACAAGCACGCTTTTTGCCTATTGTACGCAGTTCCTCCGTGAGATAAACGGACAATGGAGGCTCACTGGGGAATCCGAAGGTTTAACGGTTAGCCATCCTCGACGATGAGGTGCGTCTTGGATCATCCCTCGCAAGATCCGCCGAACCGTTGCGGCGAAAGCCTCCACACGAAAAAACCTCTTGAGACCGCAGCGCAGCTGCGCTATACTTCTAAGACGCTTCACGTTCGTGAGGCAGACGCTATGCGGAGAGATGTCCGAGCTGGCCGAAGGAGCACGATTGGAAATCGTGTATGCCCCA
>OLSG01000039.1_pt1 | contig 146963 bp, 181 predicted proteins | sample 1673041 | NCBI WGS metagenome assembly OLSG01 (sample SAMEA3136749, study PRJEB25190) | human gut metagenome | reverse complement strand
GTTAGTACAGGTTTCCGTTCTAGTATCTTGAATTCCTTTGTGCTATACTCGCATTATACAACAAATGGTTGTCAATTACAACTATTGGGATTAAATTCCCACCATTTTCCAGTCCATCTTTTCGGACGTCAACGAATAAGGAGGAGCCATGAATACACAAACTATCACCCTTGCCCAGCTAGCCACCGCCTGCCAAAACGCAGCCTACATCAATGTCCACCTCTACACCCCGGCCATGTCCTCCCTCTCCACCTTCAAGCCAGATCAAATCCGCTTCTTGTCTGCCTCCACCGGCGTCCCGCTGCTTCGCTTCCAAAGCAAAACCAGCACCATCGTCCTGCAGGCTCTCAACATTCAGGCCGCCGTCACCCCCAGCACCCCCGGCAACGAGATCCCTTTTGGCCGCTGTACCTACTCCTACACCACCTATGATTTCGCCCTGGATGGTGTAAATTATTCCGTAAATATTTTTCAAAAATCTTGAATTTTACTGTTGACTTCTTGTAAGTAATGTGGTATGATAATATCACAAGGTAAGCAATAAATAAGTAAAGGAGGTTTCCCCGCTATGTTCAAACCCAGTACCTCGGTTCCCAAATTTGGCGAAATCCGGCTGGGCTGTGCTCCGCAAGACCATGCTCTGCTCGGTACGCACAAGTACGTTGGTATTCATCCCTATCTGGTCGTCAGCAATGATGTTTATAACAAATTCAGCGGCCAGTGTGATGTCATCCCCTTCACCACCAAGCGCTTTTCCAGTTCCTGCCCAACGCACGTCGATTACCCGGCCGGTTCCATTCATGGTCTATCGCGGGATTCCACCCTCGTGGTCGAAGCTCGTGATACTCTTTTGAACACTCAGCTGGGTGAACCGATTGGCCGCTTCTCGGATGAAAACTGGCAGCTGGCCAAAAAAGCCTTTCTTATTCAGAACCCATTCCTTACCCGCTGGGTCATCCCGGAACCCCGCCCAACACCGGTTGCATAGTTTTTCTTTGCATTTCCTGTCTACATACGTTATACTATAAATAACTAGAAAGGCAGGATCTGTATGGGCAAAACTATTATCGATCGGTATAACAATGATTCTGTTCGTATTGATCGTTATCAGCAACTTATCTCTGATATTACCAATGCTTATATTACGATCAATCACGGCAAAACCGTTCCGCAGTATATCCAAAAAATCATTCCCCGGCTTTCCTACACGCTCGAAACGTATGAGCATCAGTACGGCACCCGGTTTGAATCCTTTTCCTATCAGCAGTACGCATCGTTTTATAAGCAGGCAATCATCGGCAACTCGGCAAGTGCAGTTATCAACCGCAACAAGCTGGTCCTTCTCTCCTGTTACCTGGATTACCTGGCTCTTCAAAACGTTATCACGCTGGATCAGTCAACAGGTCATCCGTTCCGTCAGTTTCTTCAGATGTCACTGGCTGATAATGAGGACGATTCTCAAATTTCGTCCAAGCCATCCCTCACTACCGTTTCCAATCCCAGCAAACCCACTCTGCAGCAGTCCCTTGATTCCTATTCTCAGCAGATGCTCTTTTCTGATGAAGAATTCGAATCTCTGCTGGAAGCTATATTTAATAACAGCGATCTGGACTGTATGCCCCGTGCAATCTATACCCTTGCCTGGTGCGGTGTGGAGGTCAAAAACATTGCTCTTATCAAAAAAGCGGATGTCGATCTTACCCGTATGGTAATTTACGCCACCGAACAAAATCACCTCCCACAGGATATTGTGATTTCTTCCTCTTTCTGCTGTATCAACCTTGAAAAAGCCATGCTTGCGCAAAGTATCCTGGTGCCCAATCGTACCGGTATGCGTGAAGTATTGTTTTTTGGCCGCGATGATTATGTGATCCGCGGTGTAAAAGGCGCCAATAAGGCCGAAACGCCGGACCCGGACGCCAGCGGTTTTTATATCGTCAATAACATCAACCGCGTCTATTCTCAGCGCCAAGAACAGCTTCCGGTGAACAATCCCTTCAAAAACAAAAAAGTTCTCGTCAGCTCTTGTTATAAATCCGGCCGGTTCCTGAGGCTCTTCAAAACACAACAGCTGTCAGAAAAACTCTGGGGCGTTTATAGCAATGATTTCGTTTACTCTTACAAAAAGTGGCTGTCTTACAAGCAGCTCAACTTAAAATAATTTTTCCTCATCGTGGGGCATCGTCGTCCCACATTTTTACGGGCGCTATATTACAAGTTTTCGCAAACACTATTTTCAGGAGGTTTTTCCCATGACTACCGAATCCATGTCCATTCACCGCGCTCTGGTGGAACTCAAAACTATTGATTCCCGGATCATCAAAAAGATCGATTCCGCCAAGTTCTGTGTCGCCGCCAAAGCCAAAGCTACCAAGCTCGGTGCAATCACGGTGGATGAATTCAAAACATCTGCTCAGGCCAGTTATGATTCCGCTATGGATCTCATCAATCGCCGCAACGCCATCAAGGCCGCTGTCTCCAAGTCCAACGCGGTCACAGAAATTTCAGTCAACAATAAAACTTATACCGTGGCCGAAGCCATCTCTCTCAAGCAGCACGGCATGGAATACCTGGACTACCTGCGCAGCCATATTCAGGCTCAGTATTCAAACGAAACCTCTCAGATCACTTCCGCCAATCTCCGTGTGGAAGCCAAGGCCGATGATATGGTCAAATCGATCTGCGGCGGCGATTCCAAAACCAAGGATGCCGATCCTGAAACTGTCGCCAAGATCCGCAACACCTATCTTGAACAGAACTCCATGGAGCTGGTCGATGGTCTCACCAAAGGCTGTACTCAAATCATTGAAGACCTGCAGTCCCAGATCAATTCCTTCAACAACGAAATTGATTCCGCCCTCTCTGTTTCCAACGCCATTACCCAGATCACATTCAGCTACTAAGCTGTCTTGATACCATTTGCCTGTGTACCGAAAGCGTCAAACCACAAGCCGCTTTGTCCGCTGTGGAATAATGACAAAGTTAAAACTATAAACACCTGTTCCACGATCATTAGAATTATGATAAAAATATTGGTTCATTCTTTGTGGCTGCATTTTTGTATGCCCAGCCCGTCAGAATGAATGTTTTGCCCGGAAAGTTTAATGCTTAACGCTTAAACCTCAACGCTCAAATTTCAAACCTTATTTTTCATCAAAGTTTATTCCTCAACCCCCAAGGCTCAAGGCTCTATTAAATCCTTGGCGCAAGGTCATGTGCATGGCTGTGTCGGCACTTCGCTGTCCTCAAGGCTGGTACATGGGCAACGTGCGAAGGCGGTAGCACGTTAAAACAATCCGCCCTGGTATGATTCCCGGCAGGTCGGCTGCTTTACCGGTCCAATCCCGGCAGGAATCAATGAATTGGCAAAATAAAAAAGCCCCATACCAAACGGCATAAGGCTTTTGCTATTTACCTTGTGACAATCTGCCACACCCACAGGATCGCTCCTGCGATTGTGATAACATCCGCCACGTTGGCAATAACTGCACTTAGGCGTTTCCTCACGGAACCACCACCCTTCTTTCATTTTTAGCTTCGCCTTCTCAATAAAACGTAAGACGAAACTTTGTGAAAGAGGAAATTGCTAAAAAATGATTGTGCTAAAAATTCTGAAGGTAGTGCAATTATATCTTATCATGACTTTTTCCTTTTGTCAATTCGTTTCTCAACGTCCGCAGCTTAAAGCGGTCAAGCGCCCGACTTGTAATCGGGAGATTGTTGGTTCAATCCCAACCGGGCGCTAATCTGGGGTGTTCGTATAACGGTCAATACTCCTGCCTTCCAAGCAGGCAGCGCCGGTTAAACTCCGGTACGCCCCTCCACAACAGAATAACTTCATTTTGGTTTCACACCGTAAAGTCCCGTCACACCGGCGCGGCCGTGGATTGGCCGCACCGGGTAGCAAACGGCTCCACACCTCGGTCATATCCAGTGGTCAGCGGCTTTTTCGGGGTTCTTGCCTCCATTCAGTGCAAACAGTTTGTCGAGCTGTCTGCGGCTGAAAATGTTCTGCTCGTATTTCCAAATGAACCGCGAAAAGCTTACGCCCTCTTTGTTATCAAACGCAAGCCACTTGTCGTAAATGGCGTTGTTACAATTTTCCTGTAACCGCGTATATCCAGGTGTTTGAATTTGTATCTATGTACCCGTCACCAGTACAAATATATGTACCATATCGCGGGGTGTCGTCTCCATCATGAATTTATTCTGTTATTATGCCAGGTTAGCTCAATTAGGCAGAGCAGCCGTTTTGTAAGCGGCAGGTTGTGGGTTCAAGTCCCCCACCTGGCTCCACCGTTCCGGTTCACTCCGGGGCGTCATGGCTCCCAGCGCCGGTCAAGTCTGGGGTACGCGGAGGGCACTCTCTCCGTCAAATCAGTGGGTGAAATAAACTCGCTGGACGCTTTATTCTGGTCTAACCCCCAGATGCTAAAGCAATGGCAGAGCAGCGGCACACTGCCTCAAAACTATTCCGTTTGCACCTTCGGGCAGGTAACAGTCCACCTTGCCGGGTTCAAAGCCGTCTTTACGGCAGTCTTAACACGCAGCACCCGGCATGAAACCGATCGGCAGAACTTTTGGTCAGCTTCCAAACATCTTTCTGGCCAATGACAAGATGGGAAAGTCCTCCGGGCTGCGGCGAGTAGTAAGCAGCGGTAAGTACCTATCGACATATGGTGAGACGGCTAAGCACGTCACTGGTACCTCAAGGGTGGGATGCCCTTTCACACGGAGCAATACTCAAGCTGGTTTAAGAGGCGTCCCTGCTAAGGTCGTAGGGTGGTTTATCCCGCCGCGTGGGTTCGAATCCCACTTGCTCCGCCATATGGAACGTTAGCACAGTGGTCAGTGCCACCGGCTCATAACCGGTCTTACGCTGGTTCAAATCCAGCACGTTCCACCAAGAGAGCCGCAGCCTCTGGTGATTTATCACCAAGCGTAACATCCGGCTCGAAAAAAAAAGCCCCGTCAGGCAAACCTGACACCCATCATCCCGCTGGTAAAACCGTGCTCCAGCACCGCACTCCGGTCATATCCGAGCGCTTATCCAAGTCGGTTGGGTTCTGTGATAGACAATCACTTCAACTGCGGTGGGATGATTTTTTTCTTGGTGTCTCGCCCTCACGGCGTTTCATATTCCCGGCAAAGTCCCTGGTACCTACAGGCACCGCCTTTACGGCCTGCCCCGCATACCGCTTCCCGGTCATACCCGGAAGATTACATTTGTCACGATGATGTCAACAATCAAGTTCTCGCTGCAGCTCGAACTTGTGTTTGCCGGGATTTTATTTTTGATTCTATTGACTATCGGTTGTAAGGAGAAAATTGAAGTGAACAATAATTATTGCCCGATTCCGGGCGCAAGCCAGCCGAAAGAACCGGTGCGGTTGATTGATGCAAACAGCATATTACGTTTAATAAACATAAGCGGTAGCGCCTATGACGGAATCGAATATCAGGCATATAAGGCTGGTGTCGAATATGTTCGCGGTCTGATCGAGGACGCGCCAACTATAGATCCCGAATCCCTGCGGCCTACGGCGCACATTATGCGTGGAACTGTGCCTGATACACACGATGATGCGTTTTGCAGCAATTGCCGTTCATATCTTGGTGTTCCTGGCGTTGATTACGAAGATTATGATTCGGTTTTAAGCCACAGATATAAATATTGCCCATATTGCAATGCAAGGATAGTGAGCGCAGATGAATGACCCAGTAAAAATCATTGATAAAGCATGTATGAGTTACATAATCGACCACCAAGAGGAGAAAAAAGGATTGTATCTATCTTTGGAAAATTGTGAAGGTGGCGCTGTCGTTGTAGCTTGCGAAAATAGCACGGGCTTTGCGTATATCGAAGAATTTGACAGCGTGAAAGATGCTATCAAGTGGTTGCGGAGGGAAGAATGAACCAAACATTTTTTGACCCAGTAAACAGCAAGTGCATTTCTTTTGACGGCGTGCCGAAGATTGCCGATTTTGGCGATGAAAACGATTTGATTCGGCGCGGTGATGCGTTGAAAGCCATTAGAAAAGCATGTATCAGTGCGCATTTACCGTTCGATTCCGCCACGCCTGAAGGACAGCGAGTAATAGAAGCTCTATATGCGGTATGGAAAGTGCAAAAAGAGGGAAAGAAGCATGACAGTATTTGACGCAAACTGCATCTACACAATCAAATGCTTTGCTCTGATCTTCGTTGCAGCACCGGGAGCGATGCTTATCGGCGCATTGCTGATCTACCTGTTTACACTGTGCTGCAAACAGATTTCATGGCTTTGGAAGGAGCAAAAATGAACATTTTCCTTTCAATTCTTGGCACCGCGATTGTCACAATTTTGATTGCGGGAGCCTATTTATTGGAGTATCTGTCGGCAAAGCTGCATCGGGGTATGAAGATGATGACCGGGAACCGGTAATTTACATGGAACACACGCATGGATGTGCCGTCATCCGCAAAGCATTGCAGCTGTTGGGAGGTGGGGCGGATGCCTGTCTTTGATTCCAACTGTCTTTATTAACCATCATAAAACGGTGAAAAACCGATACATTTTCCGGCCACTACCACAAAATTAACATTCACTGAATCCTCATTCACTGAATTCTTATTCAGCAAAAAAAGCCATAAAGCATCGCAGCTTATTTTCTGCGGGGCTTTCTATTTTTTACTCTTTTTTCAAAGGGGGTGTTTCCATTCCAATCGCATTTGTCCTTCTCATAATCCTCGCAGCCATCCTTTTTTGGGCTTGGCTTTCCCCGCACTATGATGAATTTGGTTCCAAAATTCTCAATTTCTTCCGTCAATTCACCAACAAAAAATAAGGAGTTTTTTCAATGAACAAAACCGTTGGCGCAGTTATCTCTGCCCTTGTCATCATCTTCTGTATCGTTATTGCTCTGTTTTGTACTGTCCGTATTCCTGCTGGCTATGTCGGCGTCATTTACAACATGAACGGCGGCGTGGCGGAAACCACTCTCTCTCAGGGTTTTCATCTTGTCAAACCTACCCAAAAAGTTACTACCTACACCATCGGCATCGAACAGTCTTACCTTACCTCCGGTTCGGACGGTGATTCCAAAGGCGATGAATCCTTCGAAGTCCCGTCCAATGATGGCAAAGGTCTCACGGTCGATATGACTTTTACCTATCGTTTTGACCCCGATCATGTCGCTGATACCTTCACCCGTTTCAAGGGTCAGTCCGGCAAGGACGTCAAAGAGGTTTTTATCAAGCCTAACATCATGTCCTGGACCAAAGAGGTCACGGCCAAGTATTCCGTCATTGATCTGCTTGGCGACCAGCGTGCTTCCCTCAACTCGGAACTCACCGCCTACCTCAAGGATAAGTTCGAGCCTTACGGCATCATCATTGAATCCGTTTCTCTGATCAATATCGACCCCGATGACGAAACCCGTGCTGCTGTCCAGAAAAAGGTCAACGCTCAGCAGGATCTGGAGCTGGCAAAGATCGAGCAGCAGACCGCCAACGTCAATGCCGAAAAAGAAAAAGAAGTCGCTATCACCAAAGCCAACCAGGAAAAAGAAACCGCTCAGATCAACGCCGAAGCCAAACTGATCGAAGCTCAGGCTCAGGCCGATGCCAACCGCCTGATCTCTCAGTCCCTCACCCCGGAACTGATCCAGCAGCAGATGTATGAAAAATGGAACGGCCAGCTCCCCACCGTCCAGTCCGGCTCCGATACCCCCATTATTGTTGATACCACCAACTAAATCATGTTCCGCATTTGGAGGTGTTCTTATGGTCATTCTTAATTCCGGTACCTTGTTGTTTCTTGTCCTGCTTGCTTTTGCTGCCGGCTTCCTTGTTGATGCTGCCATCGGTGTCCGCGCCCATCTTCATGATAAGGAGGATTGAATCATGAACACTTCCAAACCTAACCCGCACACAATCACCCCCACCACCGTCATGGAATCTGATTTCGATGAACCTACGCCTCACCGCAAACCCGGTAAATCCACCGGTCGTCCCCGCTCTCGGCACAAGCACATCTACACAGAAGCCTGGTATGTTCATTGCTATACCAATCAAATTACCGGCAAAACAACATTGCTTTATTATCCGCTCCGTTACTGTACGGTTTGTGGTCGAATCGGTGGTATGCAGATAGCTCCCTTGTCCGGGCAGAACCGCCTTACCCCTCCTATCGGTTCAAAAGTGTTTTCGGAACCACCATTTGGCTCCGGCGCTGTTGATCTTAATAATTTCACTATTTTCAAAGGAGAATAATTATGAAACCTAAGTTCCGTCTTGGCGATCGTGTCACCGTCATCAAACCTTATGTTGCCCCCATCCCCGATTATGTCAAGGGCAGCGAAATCTTTAATGATCTGTACAAGGCTTTTGGCCTGGACAAAGATATCCGCGGCGTCAAGCCCGGCGATACCTATACCATCATTGAATCCGAATCCAAACCCCGCACCCGTTCCGACGGCAAAACTGTTTATGCCTATTCTTACCAGGGCAAAACCGGCGAGCGTTCTGGTTTTATCTTGTGGGAAGATGAACTCAAACTGGTCGAAGCCACCAAGCCCGCCCCGGAAGACGATGACGAAGAGTCGGATACCGTCACCATCGAGATCGAAGTCTCATTGGACGATAAGGCCGAAGCTCACCGCATCGCTCACAAAGCTGTCGAGCTGGCTTTCAAGTCCTATGCCGCTATCACCAAGGCCATCAATGATCCCGCCTCCATCACCTGGACTGATGATGAAATCGCAACAGCCCGCAAAAAGGTTGTTGAACTGTCCTCCCGCGTCACGGAACAGGGCGGCGATATGATCTTCCAGCGTTTCGGCAATACCGTACACTGCATTGTTTACACCTCCAGCTTTGACGATGAATTCGCTTCCAAAGGTTTCGCCAAACCCTTCGATCACGACCCCTTCAATGAATGGATCGGCAAGTGTGTCGCCGCCTGCAAAGCTATGGGTGAACCCATTCCCAGCTTCATCACACACAAAAACACCAAACGGGATGCTGCGTGATGGGCACAGCACACGAATTCACCGCCCGCATCCGCAGCTTTGCCGAGTGCCAGCGTCTTAACCAGATCTCCAAAGAATGCGGCCAGGTCATTGTCATCGACCGCAACGGCAACCAGGCCAACGCCAAAAGTCTGCTCTCTCTCATGAGCCTGGACTATTCCGCATCGGTTCGCATTGTGGCCTCCACAGCGGAAGAACTCTTCGCCCTGTATACCGCCCTTCTTGCCTTGAAATGATTCGTCAGGAGGTGTTCGCCACGTTCATCCTACCGCGCTCCCCGCCCCCGTTTTTTCGTCAACCACCGCAATCATTTTTTCACTTATCTTAACGGGGGTGTTCTTACATGTTTATCTGTAATGTCTGCAAAAAGATTTTTCCCGATTTCAAAAGTTACGGTATGCGCATGAACTACCGCTTCGGCTATGGCTCCGAAAATGACGGCGATATCTTTGACCTCACCGTCTGCGATTCCTGTGCCGATACTGTTGCCAACGCCATTGAATCCGTCTGTACCATCAACCCCCATCTCACCGTCGATGATGCCTTCTTCCCCTGCGATGAACCATGTTCCGGCGATTGCTCTAACTGCTCCGGTGATTGTGCCGCCTCCCAGGACGATGAATCCTATGACTTCGAGGATGATGAGACCGATGAAGACGACGACGATGACGATTTTGACCCTGATTTTGGCGGCTGATTAACCCCGCCTTTTTATTTTTTCTTTTCTAATTACAAGTTTTCGTAAATATGCCACATTAAGGAGTCCTCTATGCCTAAAAAAAACAACACCATCACCTTCAACTTTGTTGGTGATTTTACTCCTTCCACCAAAAATGATCTGCTTACCTCCACCCCGGCTACTTACGGCGGCATGTCTGATACCCGCCTCCAGCTCAGCTTTGGTGTCAAGGTCGGCAGCAGCCTTCAGTTCGTCTCCCTGCTGGATACTTCTCGCTCCGGCGATGTCATCAAAACTTATGACCGGGATAATAACCCCATTGATATCCGCTGGTCTGACCGCCTTGACCCCGATGTTATTTCCAAAGTTGCTCCCCACCGCACCTATCGCACCAACATCGGCTCGGATGAAACCAAAACCTTCATCACCGGCTATGATCTGGCCGAGTACCTGGCCGAAGCTCTCAAGAACTATACCGGTCGCATCACCGTCAATGGCCGCATGGTCCTCCGTTACGATTCCAAAGGCATCTTGCGCCGCAACTTCAACATTGATTCCGTTTGGAGACCCCTGCTCGATAAAGACGGTGAACCGGTCGAAAAGCCCAAGTTGGCCATCATGGTTCCCTTCATCTTCAACAAGGACTGTATCGACAAAGCCGATCTCAAGGAAACCGGCAAGATCTACGTCAACGGCTATGTTGAATCCTACATCAACAAGGACGAAGGCGATAAGTACCTGCCCCTTCAGATGATTTTCAATACTACCGTCTACAACATGGATGACCCCGGTGAAAAGTCCACCTATGAGTACCGCATGGGCGAGCTGGATACCAAAGCCAAAACGATGTTCTGCATGATGTGGGAAGGCCGTGTTGTCAACGGTGCTGAAGAAAAGCCGTTCGATGAATCCTGTCTTACTCCCTTCCAGCTGCGTTCCATCAAAGCCGGCAATGCCACTCTTGAAGATTTCCGTCCCCGCGGCTCTATCTACGGCAACCGTGTTCAGGAACTCCGCCTCATGCGCCCCATGCCCCGCAATGATTTCAAGGATGGCCCGATCGACCTCGGCCTCAAGAATTCCGAGTTTGTTGACCTGATCTACACCCCCACGAAGGATGAATCGGTTGCCGATATGGAAAAGTCCGCCAAAAAAGAACCGGAAACTCCGCCCTTCACCGTCCCCACCTCGCGGGATGAAGACGAGCTGTTTTAATTAACCACCAACACAAAAGGAGCGTGAACTTATGGCATTCAAAATGAATCAGATCAGCTGCGATCTTGCCAGCTACCCCTATTACATGCTGCTGTCCCCGCGCAAATTTGGCAAAACAACCTGGTGGCGCAACCTCGTCGTCGCCGCCTGGGGCAATGCCTCCAAGGGGCTGCTCATCTCTTGCGGCACCGAGTCCGGCTTCCACCACCTCGATAACCTCCAGGTCGAAGAAGCCCTTACCTGGGACGATGATTACGATGAAGAAACCGGCCACCGCGGCCTTGTCCAGATCGTCGATGACCTGATCGAAAACAATACCGACTACGGCATCAAGGGTGTCTGCTTTGATACTTTTGATACCCTCTTTGATATTGCCACCGATGAAGTCATGCGGGAATCCCGTCGTGAAACCGGCAAGTCCTGCAAATCCATCAATGATGCTTTCGGCGGCTACAATCGCGGCTCTGACCGTCTGATTAAAATCATCAACGATCAGCTTTCTCGCATCCGCAATGCCGGCATCGCCGTCTTCATCCTGTCCCATACCAAGTTTAAGGAGCGCACGGACCCCCTCACCGGCGAAAAGTATGAGCAGCTCACAAACCTCATGCAAGACCGTACATACAGTGCCATTGCTGATAATGCCCAGATGGTCATGGTTGGCACCATCGAGCGCGATATCGCATCTGGCAAAATCGAAAACGAAAAGCGCGTCATCCATCTGCGCGGCACCTCCACCATTGATGCCGGTTCCCGTTTCAATGACCTGCCCGAAACAATCACCCTTGATCCGCAGGATTTCCTCGCCGCCTTCAAACAAGGTGTCGCCGGTGCTCACACGGTTGCTCCGGTTACAGATAAGCAGATCGACGCTGCCGCCAAGGCCGAGCAGAAAGCCGCCGCCAAACAAGCAGCCGTAGCCCGCAAAAAAGAGGAAGCCGAAAAGCAGGCCGAACAGGACGAATCTCACCGTGATGAATATTACAACACCATCGTCAATGGCTTCTCCAACGCCTCGGATGAAATCAAAGCCAAAGCCAAGGAGTTGTTGGCCGCCACCGGTGAACCCAAGTTCTCCTCCCCCAACATCCCGGCTGCAACCCTGCGCCAGATCGCTGACCTCTTCGCAGCGTAAAGGTGGTGTCAAATATGGCAGCACCCAAAGTCCGTAAAGGCCGCCGCGTCATCTGTCACGCCACCGGCATCTATGGCAACTCGCTGGATTATTTCAAAGCCCCGGATGGTTTTTATTATCAAACCAAAGAGCTGTATGAGCAAAAAAAGCAGGAATCTGATTATTACCGTCAGGTCGTTACCCGCATGGCCTCCTATATGGGCTATGAGCCGGGCGATGTTTTCCCAACGGTCATCACCCGCGGCCTCATGCAATTCAAACATTACGGCTATGCCGCTGTCCTTGCCACCATGGAGGAATGCCAGTCCAAAATTGAATACGCTCTGGCTTCCCGCTCTTTCGGTTCGGACTATCAAAAAGCATCCTACCTCATGGCCATCCTTACCAACAATATCAACGATGTTGCCCGCCGCCTCAAATCTCAGCAGGAATTTGAATCCCGTCAGGCCGCACCCCAACAGGCTCCGCCCCCGCAGGATTTCACTTCCGCTGCTCAGCCCAAAGATATTACAGATTTTCTGGAAGGCGGTGACTAAATATCGAACTCCAAACCTGTCTTGATAAAATCAATACCTCCCGCGCTCAAGACGAAGCCTCTTTTGTCTTCTGCCTCTGGAAAGAACCGGTTTTGTTTGGCGAGTACGATCAGGTCAACTTCGGCAATGATTTAACCATCAAAACCAAAGATGCCCTCTTCTACTACCAGCTTGGCCGCGGCATGTATGATTCCGGCTTCCGCAATTTCGATAGCATTTCGGTCGATACTTACCTTTCGGATAAAGCCGATACCCGCAAAGTCTTCTCGGCCTACGGCGGCTACCCGGAAGTCGAAAAGCTCAAATCCCTTGTGGATGTTGATAACGTCGAAGCCTACTTTGACCGCATCTCCAAGCTCAACACCCTCTCCGATCTCTGCGAGCAGTTTTTCAAAACTTTCCAGGATACCTCCCGCTTTGATTCCATGTCCAACTCCCAAGTCTACGATTTTTTCGACTATCAGCTCAACACCATCAGCATGAACTCCACCCGCGATATGAAAGTCGAATCTGTCGCCTTTGATGAATCGTATATCACAGAGCTGGATAAGGGCGAAACGGTCGGTCTGAATTACGGTAAAAACTGCCCCCGCCTCAACTGGGCCACTCTCGGCCTCCCCCTTGGTGATCTTTACATGCTGGGCGGCTTCTCCGGCACCGGCAAAACCTCTTTCGTGTTTGAAAATATGATCCTGCCTTTAACCGAATCCGGTGTCAAGTGCTGCATCATTTCAAACGAAATGCAGGTCCGTGCCTACAAACAGCTGCTCACCATCCATATCCTCACCAATGATCTCGGCTACTGGAAAATGACTCGCAAGCATCTCAAGGTCGGCAAGTTCACGGATGAACAAAAAGAAATGCTGCTTAAAGCGGCAGCCATCAGCCAAAAGAAATACTCTTCCATCCGCTTCATCAAAATGTTCGATAACGATACCTCCCGCGTCATCAAGTCGGTTCGCAAATATTCCAAACTCGGCTACCAGATGTTCCTGTGGGACACCATGAAGTCGGACGATGACGGCGGCAATATGGAAATGTATCGCCAGCTCTTGCAGTCCTCGCGCAAAATTTTCCAGTGTGCCAGCCGGGAAAACGTCTCCATCGTCTGTACCTATCAGCTGGCTCTCTACATGAAAAACCAGCGCTTTCTCGATGCCTCCACCCTTTCCAACGGCAAGCAAATCAAAGAGGTCTTTTCCGAAATGATTTATATTCGGGAACTCTGGCAGGATGAATACACCGGCGAAAAATGTGATTGTCACGCATACACCCGTACCCGCAAACCGGATGGCACCTGGGAAAAATTCACCACCCCCATCACGCTGGATAAAACCAAAAAGTACATCGTCGCCTTTCTCGATAAAACCCGTAACGATGAAGACGGTCAGCAATTTTTGTATGAAGCAAACCTCAGCTGGAACAACTGGAAAGAGGTTGGCTATTGTACCATCCGCAATGACCATGTAGCCATCGGCCGTTAAAGGGGGTGCGCCCATGAACGCGGCACTCCTCTCTCAACGCCTGATCGGCCACTCGGATGATATCTACACCATCCTCGAAACCCTCGGCTATGAAAACATTACGTTTAATTCAGCCAAAGCCCAGTTCCGCTTTTCACGGGCGGACGGCACCAACCCTACCAGTATAGTTCTGGATGTTGATTCTTTACGGTTTTATTGCTTTTCCACCAACGGCAAAGGCAATCTTTTTACCCTCATCATATCGCGCCTGAACTGCACTTTCCCGGACAGCCTAACCTTTGTCGCCACCGTTCTGGATCTCGACCAAAATGATTTCTCGGCCAAAGTTCACTACCCCTTCGGCGGCTTCTACCGCAAGCTCCTCCCTGATCAGCCGGAGGATTACTCCGTGCCCCCCATCCCAGAGGAAACGTTGCAGCCATACTTGGGCAAGTACAACCAGATGTTCTTCCGCGATGGCATTGATTATGTAACGCAGGAAAAATTTCAGGTTGGTTATGATTTTCTTTCCAACCGTATCACCATCCCGGAGCGCAATTTTGATGGCCAGCTTTGCGGCATCATGGGTCGCTCCAATGACCCCAACTGCCCCCATCAGGACCGCTGGTATCCCATCGTCAGCTGCCCGCGCAGCAAAACCCTGTTCGCCCTGCAGCAAAATTACCAGCGCATCATCGAAACCCAGAACGTGGTCCTTTTTGAATCAGAAAAAGCCCCCATGCAGTGCGCATCATTCGGTGCCCATATCTCGCTCGGTCTCTGCGGCTGCCATGTCTCCCAGGCCCAGCGCAGCATGATCTTTTCTCTTCGCCCCAAAACTATCGTTCTCGCTCTCGATGAAGGATTAGAAGAAGACGCTATCCGGGAAGAAGCCGCTAAGCTTGTCCAGAACAATTTAATCCTAACTACCAGGGTCGGCTATGTCTGGGACCCTGATCACGATATTATCCCCGCAGGCAGCAAACAAAACCCCGCCGACCTTGGCCGCGATGCCTATGTCGCCTGCCTGCAAACGAAAGTGAGGTGGTTGTAATCGAACGCGCCAAAGACCCCCGCCTGCAAGAACTTTTCGATGCCGGCGTGAATGTATACAGCTTTTCCAAATTAGGCACCATTGAGCAGTGCCAACTCCAGGCGTGGTACTCCTACATCAAACATGAAGAAGGAATCGACGGTATTTATTCACGGTTAGGTGGCTCTATGCACGATGTTCTGGAACAGTTGATTCACCAGCAAGCAACCTGTGATGACCTTCTTCCCGCTCTACATAGTGCCCTGGATGAATGTGAAACCCTCGGCCTTACCTTCCCCAAGGATTTTCGTGGCAATGATTCCATCAAAGAGAAATGGGTCAAGGATATGACTCACTTCTGCCAGAACTTTTACCCGCCTAGGGGCGAGTTCAAAACAGAACAGCTGCTTATCTACCGCGTCAGTCCTACCCGCGCCATTCAAGGCTACATTGACCTGATGAAATTGGAACCCGATGGCTCTGTGTCGGTTTACGACTGGAAAACGAGCACACGATTCGCCCCATCTACCCTATTGGAGCATGGCCGCCAGCTCGTGATCTACGCTATGGCATTGGAACAGGCCGGTTATACAGTCAAAAATCTCGCCTGGATCATGCTCAAGTATGTCGAGATCCGTTACACCTGGTACGCCACATCCCGTTCGCGCAATAAAACCCAGTGTATCCGCATCGTCAACCGCTCCAAAATTTACGATACCATCGCCCCCGCGGTCGAATCCGCCTGCCGCGATGCCGGTATGGATGAAGCCGAGATTGAATTTGCCATGCTGGATTTCAAAGAAACGAATCTTCTCGGCCCCAAGTTTCCCATGTCGGTCGCCCAGCAGTTCATCATCAAACCTTTTGTAGAGCCTTACCCCTATACCCCGGAACTCAAGCAGGAAGCTCTTACTTACATCAACAAGGTCGCCGATGTCTATGAGTCCCTGCCCCAGGATGAAACCACTCCCTGGCCTGCCCGCAAGGTTGATAAGGACAGCGCTTTCTTCTGCAATAACCTTTGTAGTTACCGCAAAATCTGCCCCGCCATCCGGGATTATAACGCCCAAGCCCTCATCGCAGACCCGCCCAAAACCGAAGCTGATTTGTTTTAACCAAGGAGCCACCCATGACCACCCGTTCCCCGCCCCCGCAGGGCTTTTGAAATAAATTACAGGAGGTGAATAAAAACGCCATCAATTTATGATCATTCAAGAGATATAACTCATTTTAATACAAAAAGAAATTCATATGTCTTATCTGACGATGGAACATATTATATCGGTACAACCCGTGCTGGTTATGAATTTTATTTTTCCAAAGAAGATTATTCCCTTATCTCTTCGTACTGTTGGCATAAACATCAAGATGGTTATTTACGAACTCTTTATACTTATTATCTTGACGAAAATAATATTCGGCATAATCACTACGTCTTGATGCATCGGCTTTTATTTGGAGAGGAAAATATTCCGGCCAAAATGGAAATTGATCATATTAACGGCAAGCCATACGATAACCGACGTTCAAATTTGCGGTTAGTTACACATGCCGATAATATGAAAAACCAGGCAATGCGTGCGGACAATAAAAGCGGTTATGCCGACGTCTGGGAAAATAAAGGCTGGGGCAAACCGTGGACAGCACAAATTACCTGTAATGGCATTCGGCATTACCTTGGCCATTTTGATACTCCAGAAGAAGCTGCAAAAGCAGTGGCTGCAGAACGAGAACAATCTTTTGCTGAGTTCTCACGAGCATCGGAGGATATGTTCAATGGTACACGGAGGCCATGCTAATGCAGAACTACCATAAGCACACCTGCTGCTCCAACATCTATACCCCCGATTCTCCCGCCACCTATGAACAATATGCTAAACGCGCTGTTGAACTCGGTCAGAACATTCTCTGCTCTCTGGAGCACGGCTGGCAAGGCAAATACCACGAATGCCGCGAAATCGCTATTAAGTATGGCCTCAAGTTTATCTTTGGCACCGAAGCTTACTGGGTTAAAGACCGGCACGAAAAAGACCGTACCAACTGCCATATTGTTCTTCTCGCCAAGAACGAAAACGGTCGCCAGTGGATCAATGAAATTCTATCTACCGCCAATGAAGACGGTTATTACTACCGTCCACGTCTGGATGAAGAACTCCTGTTCCAACTGCCTCCCAACGATGTTTTTGTTACTTCTGCCTGCGTTGCATTCTGGCATTATGAACCTGATTATGTTGAAAATCTTGTCCTTCGTCTACATAACCATTTCAAGGATAACTTCATGCTTGAAATTCAGGCTCATAATACCGATAAGCAAAAGCAACTGAACGCCAAAATCCTGGAGCTTTCTCAAAAATATGGCATCCAGATGATTGTCGGTCTTGATAGTCATTACATCTACCCGGCGCAATCTGTCGAACGTGACGCTCTCCTTGCCGCCAGTGATACCCATTATGACAATGAGGATGGCTGGTATATGGACTATCCTAATGAAGCTACCGTTCGCAAACGCTTTGCAGAACAGGGCGTCATCACGCCAGAAGCAGTTGACCAGGCTGTTCGCAATACAGATCTGATTTGTGATTTTGAAGATTATGATAGCGAGGTTTTTCAAACCAACCGCAAACTTCCCACCCTGTACCCGGATAAAACCCCAGAGGAAAAATATCAAATCTACAATCGCTTAATCAGTTCTAAGTTTCGCGAGTACATGAAACACGTTCCGCCAGAGGATTATCAGCGTTACTTTGATGGCGTCAAGATGGAGGCTCATACTTACCGCGATACCGGCATGGTGGATTATCCACTAATTGACTATCAAATCGTCAAACGCGGCATTGAATATGGTGGCATCATCACAAACACTGGCCGTGGTTCTGCTGTCAGCTACTTTACCAATACCCTCTGTGGTTTCAGTAAAGTTGACCGTTTCAAATCTCCCATTCGTCTGTACCCAGAGCGATTCCTCTCTACTACTCGTATTATTCAGACGAACAGCCTGCCCGATATCGACCAGAATATCAGTGCGCAAGAGCCATTCGAGCGTGCCCAGCGCGAAATCCTCGGTGCAGACCATGCTTACCCTATGATTGCCTTTGGCACCATGAAAAAGAAAGCTGCATTTAAGATGTACGCCCGCGCTCAAAGGCTGGATTTTGAAACTGCCAATAAAATCAGTGACCAGCTTGAAAAGTACGAAGTTGCTCTCAAATATGCCGATGATGACGATAAAGCCGATATCAGTATCTACGATTACGTTGACCCAGAATATCAGGATCTTGTCAAACGCAGCGAGGTTTACTGGGGCTTAATTGTATCAAAATCAAAAGCTCCCTGTGCCTATCTTCTTTATCAAGGCAGCATCCGCCGCCAGATTGGTCTTATTAAATGTAAAAGCGAAACAACCAAAAAGGAATATATTACCACCGTCATTGATGGCGCTGTGGCTGAAAAATATAAGTTCCTTAAAAATGACTGGCTGATTGTTGATACCGTAGCTCTTACCGCAGCAGTATTCAAGCGTATCGGCATGGAACCTCTGACCGTTGATGAACTATCAGAAAAAGTCAAGGATAATCCAGTTGTCTGGAATATCTATGCCAGCGGTCTCACCTGCGGTGTCAACCAGTGCGAAAAAGCTTCCACCACTCAAAAACTCATGCGTTACAAACCGCAAAACGTTTCTGAGCTGTCCGCTTTTGTTGCTGCCATTCGCCCCGGTTTCAAGTCCATGTATCCCACATTTGAGCGCCGCGTTCCGTTTGATTACGGCGTTCCTGTCATTGACAATCTGATTCAAACAAAAGAGTTCCCATACTCCTTTATTCTGTATCAGGAAAATTTGATGACGATTCTGAACTTTGCCGGCTTCCCCATAGACCAGTGCTACGGCATCATCAAGGATATTGCCAAAAAGCATCCTGAAAAGGTTAAGCCGTTAAAGGCACAGTTTATCTCCGGCCTCTGTGATAAGCTTCAAGGCCAATGTCCACCGGGCAAAGAGCCGGTTGAAATCGCAAATCAGATTTGGCAGATTATTAACGACGCAACAGCGTACAGTTTCAACTCATCGCATTCAGCCTGTATGGCCTATGATTCCCTCTATAATGCCTGGCAGAAAGCCACATATCCCTATGAGTTTTACGAGGTCTGCCTGCAGCACTTCTCCAATAAAGGCAAAAAGGAAAAAGTAGCTGCCCTCAAAGCTGAAATGCTCCGCGGTTTTGGTATTCATGAAGGACCTATCCAGTGGGGGCATGATAACCGCAAGTTTACCGCTGATAAAGAAAACCATGCCATTGACCCTTCGCTTCTCTCTATCAAAGGTTTAAGCCAAGGTTGTGCCAATGACCTCTGGAAAATGTATCAGTCCGGTAAATTCACCGATTTTTACTTTCTCTGGAAAGAAATGTCCCATACCCGCAGCTTAAACTCCGCCAAGATCGAAACGCTTGTCCTGCTGGATTATTTTAAGCCATTCGCTGGCGGCAATAAGATTCTCAAGTTTATCAGTGCGTGTAATGACCTCTATGGCCGTTCTCAATTTCCAAAGGACACTAAGTCTTCGTACAAACCTTATATTGAAGCTTACTCCACCACATCTGACCAGCTTAAAACCTATAAAGATTTCCAGTATGATTCTGCTCTTCAAGCCATCTGGAATGATCTACCGGATGAACCGCTGCATGTCAAGCAGGTCTTAAATGCCCAGAGTGAGTATCTTGGCTACCTCCAATACCAAAACCCTTCTCTCGCTTCCACCTACCACTACATTCTCTCTATTGACGGCAAATATAAAAACAAGACCATCGCACTGTACCAGCTTGCAACCGGTCAAACCGTTAATTTCAAAATCCGTCCCTCCACCATGGAGCAAAACCCCATCGCTAAAGGCGATATCATCAAGGTTCTTGGCACCAAGCAGGAGGGCAAGTGGTCCCGCACCGATGCCGGTTGGGTTCAGTCCACAACGGATTTTAACACCTTCCTTTATAAATACAGCCATGTACGTTAATTTTTCTCTCATTATGGTGGCCATCAATACCGTCATCTATGTTGTTGCCATCATCTCCAGCGATGACGATCGGTTCCTCTCTCGTGATGCCCGCTTCAAACTCGTTCTCACGGCCATCACCTTCAGCTGGTATTGGTGGTTCCTCTCTTAGGGGGTGATGTTATCGAACCAGTCTTTGTTAAATCCGCCCTTGAAACTTTTACTATCCTGATCGATACCCGTGAGCACGAAACCTCGGCGCTCACTCAGCGTATCTAGCAAATGGGCTGCCCAGTCGAACGGCAAAAGCTCAATTTTGGCGATTATTCTGCCAAGGTCATCTTGCCCACCGGCGTTCCCTACAGCCTGGAAAATATCGTCGTGATCGAACGGAAGATGTCCAGCGACGAAATCGCAAATTGCTTTACCTCCCAGCGTGATCGCTTTACCCGTGAATTTGAACGTGCCAAAGCAGCAGGTGCCCGTACCTATCTGCTTGTTGAGCGCACCACCTGGGAAATGCTTTACGCCGGTACATACCGCAGCAAAATGTCCCCTGTCGCCATGGTGGCCAGCCTCACAACCTGGCTTGCCCGCTATGACTGCAAGCTCATTTTCTGCGAACCTCAAACCTCCGGCAAGCTCATCCATGATATCCTCTACCGCGAAATGAAACAGCACCTGGAGGGGGTTCAGCCATGATGCAAGCCGTTCTATTCTCCAATTATCCATCCGCCTCTCCCCTGCTCCGTGCCCACCGCAGCTACCAGGTCGTCACCCGCCTTCAAATCGGCTGCTTCGTCCTCGCTGCCGGCCGCCTGGTCTTTCTTCCGGCCGCCCTCCAGGGCAAAACCTATCTTCTCGTTAAAGGAGTTGATCCACCGCCCCCATGAATACTACCCGTGAACTCCACCGCAAAGAGCGTGCCAAGGCAGAGCTTGAATCTATCTGCCGCAGTTATGCTTCCAAATGTTCCGCTCTCATCATTACCTATAACATCAATGATCTAACACCCGCCCAGCGTGCAGCGTTCAATGCCCGCCAACCTTTTCACTCTTACCAAAGCAGGTGATCTTATCAAAAACAAAGCAATCGCAAACGCCGTCAACATCAAGCGCAACGGCAAAGCCATCGCCTGGCTCTATCAGAACACCGGCAATATCCTGGATTACAAAGATGGTGATAAAGTCAAATTTGATCTTACCGCTATCCAAAACGATCCCGATTGGCCTATCCTTCGCCAGGACTATAAAGATTTCATTCTTTCCAATGCGGATATCGTTTTTACTCTGGAGTTTGAACCTCGTTTCCGCAAAAATCACACTCTTGCCTGCCTGAAAGAAGATCCCGTCACCCCTAAGCGCTTGTTCTGGATCGGCCATCTTATCAAGCAGCGCGAACCCGAACAGGAGGCTGCCCATGACTGAACCAATTACCGATGCCATTGGCCGCGAAATCCATGTCGGAGATACCGTTGCCTATGCGCAGACGGATAAAAACAGCGGCATCAACTGGAACACTTATGTTGTGATCGGTTTTACCCCTTGCCGCGTCAAAGTTTCCAACCCTACCTACCGCGGTTATGCCTGGGAGAAAGATTATATCCTTCTCTACCCATCCAACTGCGTCATCTTACAGGAGGCACCCACAGAATGAAAATTATCCCTCAATCCCACGAATGGATCACCCCGCTCAACCGTGATGTCACCATGCAGCGTATCGAGCGCATCGCCCGTACCTGCTATCAAAGCGAGGATGCCATCAAGCCCGGCAGTGATTCCAAAATGGTCGCCATGCTCTGCAAAAATCATCATTACGCCATGATCGAGCATATCAGCCTGACCATTAAATTCATCACCGACCGCGGCGTCGCCAACGAGATCGTCCGTCACCGTATCGGCTCCTACGCCCAGGAATCCACCCGCTACTGCAATTACAACAAAGATAAGTTCGGCAATGAAATCACAGTTATTGACCATGGCTATACCGGCAGGAAACGCATTTCCTGGAAAAACTATTGTGGCTTTGCTGAAACAGGCTATCGTGACATGTTGAATGCTGGTGCCACCCCGGAAGAAGCCCGCGATGTCCTGCCTCTTTGCCTTAAAACCGAGATCGTCTGCACCTGGAACCTGCGCGAATGGCATGAAGTCCTTCGCCTTCGCACCGCCAAAGATGCCCACCCCGCTATCCGCGCCCTCATGATTCCTGTCCTCAAGGAGCTGCAGGCTGTCTACCCTGAAATTTTCAATGATATCGAGGCGTCCGAATGACCCAAGAAGAAATCCGCAAGCTCCTCAAAACCTACGAGTTACATATCAACCAGGTGGAAGATGATGAAACTGCTCTTCGTGACTTGTCCGAAGTTGTCCATAAAGTCCTCACTGATTCCACCCGCGCTGTAAAGCTTAACGCCTGCGCCGTTGCTGCCTGGGCTTTGCACATCCCCGTCTGGGGGTTCGCCGCATCCAAACTTTGGAACTGGTTTTTAGCCATTGGCCCCATCCCCACCATCGGCGTCTTTCATGCAGCCGGCATCGGCCTGGCTCTTGAATTCATCGTCGATACTACCGGCATCCCCCACAAAATCCCCATGCAGAATGATGTTCAAAACGTCATTGACGGCAAGTCCAGCTGCTTTGATTCCTGGTCTTTGCCGGATGGTTTGTGTGTTTTCCTCGGCACTCTTGCCGGTCTCTGCCCGCCCGCGTTGGTTGCCCTTTTTGCCGGCTGGCTAATTAAATTTTTTATGTACCTATAAGGAGGTTACTTCATGAATGATGTTCAGCGCTTTGGCCGCATCCAGGTCGAAATGTGCGATACCTTCAAATCCAAAAACGCAGATTACGGCAATTCCTTCTCCCAGCTTTATCAGGAGTTTGGCGATAACGGCATCATCACCGCCGCCGTTCAGATCTCCCATAAGTACCACCGCTTCATGAATCTTATCAAGGGCGCCCCCGCCAAGGTCAATGAATCTCTGCGCGATACTCTGTTGGATCTCGCCAACTACTGCGTCCTCACTGTCATGGAGCTGGATAAGGCCAAAGAAAAAGCAAACGCTTCAAGCTCCTCTGCCTTCGCTCAGGCTGCTTCCGCCGTTACATATCGTACAGCTCCACAGTTTGATTACAGCAAGTATATCTCTGACGATACCATCCTCACCACCCGCAGTGCTCCCACCGTCACATTGAAGAGAGATACCGAACCATTGTCCGCGCTGCAAGGTGCTAAATAAGGAAAAGGCGGAGGATCACTTTTGAAATATGTAGGTAGTAAGGCGCGTGTCGCCAAAAAAATGGGCATCTGACAAATCGTGTGGAATCCACATGAATCGGCAGATGTGAACAAAAATTCACAAATGTGGAAAGGAGAAATATGCCGCCTAAAATTCTTATCGCCTGCGAAGAATCCCAGACCGTCTGCAAGGCGTTCCGAAGTAATGGATTTGAAGCATATAGCTGCGATATTCAAGAGCCGTCCGGCGGACACCCGGAATGGCACATATTGGGAGACGCACTTATTCCGCTGCGAGGTGGGATTGTAACCACAATGGACGGAAAAGAGCATGATGTGGGTACATGGGATTTGCTTATTGCACACCCACCTTGCACTTACTTATCAAACGCTGGCGCAAGGCACTTGTGGAAAGGCCATGAACTACAGTCCGACAGAGTCATGCTTGGCATTCAAGGCAGGGACTTGTTTATGCGGTTTTGGTGGGCTGACATACCACTTATATGCGTTGAGAACCCTGTTCCATCAAAAGTATTCTGCCTGCCGCCGTACACGCAGGCCATTCAGCCGTATCAATTCGGCCATCCTTACACCAAGAAAACCTGCTTGTGGCTCAAAGGACTGCCGCCGCTTGAATCGACAAATGTTGTGGAGCCTGTTGCTACATGGTGTCCGAGCGGGAGCTACAGTCACAAACATGGCGAACAACATAAAGGCATGTTTACTACAGACAGAGCTAAAAACCGTGCAAAAACATTTCCCGGCGTTGCAAATGCTATGGTTGAACAATGGGGGCCGCTGCTTCTGAATTGCCAAGATGTCACAAACTTTTCTTCATCTTTTTCCGCATGAAATATATAAGAATTTGGCGAAGTGTTGTTTACAGACATTAGGCACATAGCACGCAGAACCTCAAACGAATAGCCATGACCCTGTTTTTCAATCGTTTTTATGAGGTTGTTTGCCGATTCAGTATAAGCGTTTGTATAGCGATAATCGAAGTACGACAGGATGTCATCTTTTCGTCTCACAAGCAACTTTTTCAAGTCCTTAAATTCAGGAACATTTGAACCGATATTTTCACACCATTTGTCGAAGCGCTCTTCCGCCTGCACGCGGTTTGTTGATTCATAAATTTCTCGGAACTGTTCCTTAGCCCAATAAACCCGGCTTAATGCAGGGTATGTATCAAGCCATTCAGTTAGCTGCTGTCCGGCGTCCGCCGATAAATCCTCAAAGTTAGCCATGAACAAAGTACGCTCACGCTTTAGTCTTTTCTTGATTTTCTTGTCATCGTGCATTTTCTTTCTGATGGTGTCCATGTGTCTGTTTACGAGCTGGATAACATGGAACCTGTCGATAACAACAGTTGCAAATGGGAAGATGTCTTTTACTGCTTTTGCGTACAGCGGTGCAAAGTCCATAGTTGCTACCCTTACAATGTTCGGATTCTTTAGGCTGCGCAGATAACTGTAGACTGTTTCCGGCTTGTTGTTCGGGAGCATATCGAGAAGCCTTTTATGTTCTGGGTCTGTGATAATCAGGCGGAAGTGCTTATCAATGTGTGCTTCATCAATGCCGATAACCCTTGGTGTGGTATACAGCGTCATATAACGGTGTTTTTTGGCCCAGTCGTCAAACGCTCTGCGAACAGTTTTATCCGAAATTCCATAATCATCCGCAATGCGTGTGTACGGTTCACGCCGCAAAATCCGCTGAACGATTCTGTCACGAAGTCTCGGTGTCATACTGGTTTCGTCAATCGTCTTATAGGTCTGCATATAGGTTGCGCCACAGGACGGACATAGGTATCTTTGAGCGCGAAGTTTCAAAATTACCTGCATCCCGGAGTTTGGTAAATCTCTTATGTATCGCGTTTTGTACCCGTGAGACGATTGCGGGCCAACAACGCCGCACTTTGGGCAAAAGGTCGGCTTATCAGCCGCCTTGATTTCATACATCAAGCAGTCTCCATCTTTAGCTTGTAGGATTTGAGTACAGATAAATTCGGTTAATCCTGTTGGCATGACAGCGCCCATAAAAACAACCCCTTTCGTATCAACCATTATAACACACCACACGATATGTCGAAATGGAAAAGGAGTGATTTCTATTTGTTATGCAAAAAATCCACACGAAAAGTCGCAAGCCCAAAAAAATGTTTATTTACAAGGAGGGTTTATGGAAAATGTAATTCTCTACACCACGCATTGTCCGCGCTGTCTGATTCTGGCAAACAAACTGCAGGAAAAAGGCATCCACTATACGGAGTTTACCGATGTACAGAAAATGCTTGAAATGGGCATGGATATGATGCCTGTTCTGCAGGTGGGCGAACAGCAGTATGGATTCAAAGAAGCAATTAAAATTGTAGGAGGTATGTAATGGCTATCGAACAATATGAAAAATATCAGCCGTATCTTGACTTTATCAAGGAATATGCCGCATCCAGCAACGCAGCCACTGGCAGTAAGGTTGATGCGAACGCGAATGTGGAATGCAAGAATGTCACCACTTTGACTGGTGAACTTTATAAAAAAGATGGTATCGGCATCAACCGTCTGCGTATGTGGCAAAAAATCAAAGAGCTGTACGGTCAGGAGTATGCCGACAAGTACATTTACCAGCTTGACCACCATTTTATTTACCGCCATGACGAAACAAATCCGTGTCTGCCGTACTGCGTCTCCATTACCATGTACCCGTTCCTGTTCAATGGTCTGGAAAGCATCGGCGGCGGCTCATCTGCTCCTCACAACCTTGATTCCTTCTGCGGTGAATTTATCAACCTGTGCTTTGCCATTGCATCTCAGTTTGCCGGTGCAGTTGCCACCCCTGAGTTTATCCCCTATCTTGATTACTTTATCCGCAAGGACTATGGCGACGATTATTACCTGCACGCTGATAAGGTCGTCGATCTTTCCAGCCGTCATCGCACCATCGACAAGGTTATTACTGACCAGTTTGAACAGGTTGTCTATTCTCTGAATCAGCCTGCCGCTGCTCGTAATTTCCAGTCCATCTTCTGGAACTGTGCATACTTCGACAAGCCGTATTTTGAGGGCATGTTCTCTGATTTCGTATTCCCCGATGGCACAGAAATGCAGTGGGAGTCCGTGTCCTGGCTGCAAAAGCGCTTTATGGAATGGCTGAATCAGGAGCGTCTGAAGAAGATTCTCACCTTCCCTGTCGAGACTCTGAACCTGCTGGATGATGGCACTGATTATGTCGATAAGGAATGGGCTGACAATGCTGCCGAAATGCTTTCTAAAGGCCATAGCTTCTTTATCTATCGTTCCAACAGTGTGGACTCTCTGGCATCCTGCTGCCGTTTGCGCAATGAAATGAGCGACAATACCTTCAGTTATACTCTTGGTGCTGGCGGCGTGGCTACTGGGTCTAAGGGTGTTATCACCATCAATATGAATCGCCTAATCCAGACTGCTGTTGCCAATGGCCGTGATATTTGCGAGGCCGTTCGTGAACAAGTCAAAGACATCCATATTTATCTCAAGGCATGGAACGCAATTTTGAAGGACGAGTTCAATGCAAAGCTGCTCCCTATCTACGATGCCGGATATATCTCTTTGGATAAGCAGTTCCTGACCATTGGCATTAACGGCTTTGTTGAGGGCTGTGAATTCCTTGGCTACACCATCTCCCCGGACGACCAAAACTATGTCGATTTTACGAACAAAGTGCTCAAGGTCATCTATGACGAAAACAAGGCAGATCGCTCTGACGGCATTATGTTTAACACAGAATATGTCCCCGCTGAAAACCTTGGTGTCAAGAACGCAAAGTGGGATAAGCAGGATGGCTTTGTAGTTCCGCGTGACTGCTACAACAGTTACTTCTATGTTGTTGAAGATCCTACCAAGCCGCTTGATAAATTCATGCTTCACGGCTCAAAAATGACGCAGTATCTGGACGGCGGCAGCGCTCTGCATCTGAATCTGGAGGAACATCTGGATAAGGAGCAGTACCGCAAACTGATGAATGTGGCCATCAAGACTGGGTGCCCCTACTGGACGGTAAATGTGCCGAATACCATCTGCAATGACTGCGGACACATTTCTAAACACCACCTGCATAAATGCCCTAAGTGCGGCAGTGAGAACCTGGACTATGCAACCCGTGTCATTGGTTATCTCAAGCGCGTATCCAGCTTCTCCGAAGCCCGTCAAAAGGAGGCAGCGAAGCGCTATTATGCAGACTGATTGCAAACCGCTTCTGTATAGTCACTATGATGTAACATTCCAAGAGGTTCCCGGTGAGATAAGCCTTGTGTTTGATATTACAGGCTGTCCGCATCACTGCCCTGACTGCCACTCCAAATTCTTATGGGAGTATAGCGGCAACACATTGCTGGAGAATCTTCCATCGGTCATCAATAAATACCGGTCCATGATTACCTGCGTGTGTTTTATGGGCGGCGACCAGAACAAAATCGAACTACTGAAAGCATGCGAAATCGCACATCAGTACAACTTGAAAACATGCCTCTACACAGGTCTTGACTACCCAAGTTTTGTTTACCTGATGTATAACGGTGGACCGCGCAATTACGGTGCATACTTCAATTTTATCAAGGTTGGCCCGTATGTCTCTGAATTCGGCGGCCTTGACAATCCAAAAACAAACCAGCGTTTTTATGAACTCAGAGGAAATGTACCGATTGATAAAACAATCCTGTTTCAAAAGGAGTACAAATGAAAATTATTACAAACCCCAGCTGGACAAAAGAGGAGGTCGAAGAATTCCGCGCCTCCATCAAATCCAATAACGGCTATTGTCCCTGTCGCATTGAGCATATCCCGGCCAACAAATGTATGTGTCAGGAATTTCGTTCTCAGGTTTCCGGCCAGTGCCATTGCGGCCTCTACCTCAAGGAGGATTAACTATGAATCTTAATAAATGCAACAAACTTTTTCGCTTTGGCGTGCTCTTCTCAGCGTTCTTCACGGCGCTTGTTCTGATTGTTTTCTGCCCCCGGCTCAGCGCCACCGCCTATGCTGAGTCTTCCACACCCGAAACCGCCGCCACCACTTACACCGTCACTTATCACGCCAATGGCGGCTACTGGTGGAGCAACTGGTCCCGCCCGACTTATTCTTTCGCCACCAAAAAGTATGAGCAGGAGGAAGGCAAAACCTATCAGATCATTGATTCCAAGCCTACCTACGGTGCCAACACCTTCAACGGCTGGAACACAGAGTCCGACGGCTCCGGTACCTGGTATTCCCCTCATCAGGAATATGTCTGTACCGGCAATATGGACCTCTACGCTCAGTGGCGTGGTCCCGTTCCTGCTCCCACAGCTGAACCTACTGCCACGCCGGAACCTACCCCGGAACCGACTGTTGAACCCACAGCTACTCCGGCACCGACTGCAACTCCCGAACCCGTAACCACTCCGGCACCCGTTTTCTCGGTCAAACTCAATTATCGCGCCATGTGCCGCGCCTGGTTCAGCTATCTTCGCCGCCAGATGATTGGTCTGTATAAGTAAAGGAGGTACTTTATGCACTATGAAACTCCATATGTAAACTATACTATCCCTGGAGATTTTTCTCAGGCCGTCTTGGATGAAGGCGATGTCGTTTTTAAGGATGAACTTTCCGTCAAACCTCTTGCCCCCGACATTCCCCTCCCCTCCTATGCTCACCCCACGGACGCCGGACTGGACCTGCACGCCATCAGTGTGGAAGCACCCGGTACCGTCATCGTTGCCACCTGTATTATCCAGCCTGGCATGACCGCCAAAGTACATACCGGCATCGCCATCAAGCTGCCCCATGGCACATTCGGTGCTGTCTATCCCCGCAGCGGCCTTGCTACAAAAACCGGTCTCGCCCCCGCCAATATGGTTGGTGTTATTGATGAAAACTATACCGGCGAAATCATCGTGGCCTTACATAACTATAGCAATGAACCTCAGGCGTTCGCCATCGGGGATCGTATCGCCCAGCTGGTCGTCCAACCCGTTGTTCACTGCACCGTTACCCAGGTTGCCGAACTCCCTGATACAGACCGCGGTAGTGGATCTTTCGGAAGTACAGGTGCAAAATAAATGAAACATCTCGGCGATATTCCTGAATCTTAAAAAACAGCACAGGAGAACAGTAATGCACAAACTCTATTCTGCGAAGTATATATTGATTTCTGACGGATCAAATGACATTTTTGCTAGTGATTTGTTGTTTTTAGAGGGTGAACCAACTAAACACCTTGACAGTTTTGGAATCTTTTATGAATTCTATAATGCTGTAGCTTCTTGCAAGTATCCCTGGAGCAATCACTGTTACTGTGATAAATCAATGTTCCTTCATAAACCACTTGTTAAATTTTATGGAACTTTTGACTGGTTTTTTACGGCAGAAAATTTCAAAGCACCTGTTTCTGTTGAAACGCAGTACAAAGAATGTTCCACTAAGGATTATGACTTTAATTTCTTCAAAGAAAACCTGTCTATGGACGACTTTGTAATCTTCCTGCGGGAGCATAACCTTATCGGAGGCAACACTTAATGAATCTTACTTTTGTTCCAAACGCCCTTGAAAAAATCTCTCCCACCTGGGTTATGTCAGACATTACATACCCCGATGGTATCATAACCCGCACCGAGGACGATTACCTTCGCCGCATCGGCAGCACCTTCAAGGGTATTTCTTTCCTTGGCCCTGGCTATCCTGCCTGGTTTGAATACTCCAAAGATAACCTCGGCGCTTCCAAGTCTGGCTTCTTACATACCAGCCTTGTTAAAGAGCTTGAAATTATCCTTGATATAGGTTATGCCAAGCTTGCCATCACAACCGAACATAGTATTTTCTTTCTGGAATCCGCAGAACCCGTTCAGGAAACCGCTGAAATTCGTGAGCTGATGGATCAAATCAACGCTCTAAATAAGTAACAAAAACAATTCAAGGTTGCGCTCTTAACGCGCGGGTGGGTATGGGGTTTATTATTTATGACATTATCAGAAAAATCAGAACTGCTGCACCTGTTACAGCTCTATCAGGACGATCTTTTGCGTAAAAACCGTGAGAACATTCAAACAGCTGATGCTATTGCCAAAGATAGCCTGTCCTTTATGGACGCTTCTTATTTTTACGGCATTAAGGCCCAGTACAACCACGCCCGCCTGATTGCTCGTAAGTTATCAGTTGAAATCGGTAAAGATGTCAAATCTTACTGGGAGCTGTCCTGATTCACAAACAAAAAACCGTGCAGGCACAACCACCCACACGGTTCATCCCATTACTTTAATTTTTCCAAAATCTCATCAGCACTCATGCCGTTTGTCAGCAGCTGGTTGATCATTTCCTGCGCCTGAATTTTCTTCGCTTCCGCCTCAGCAGCAATGTCCGCCTTGGCCTTTTTCTCTTCCAGCTTGGTCAGCTTTTTCTCCGCGGCCTTCACATCCGCCTTCTGCATTTTCAAGGTTTCTTTCATGGATTGCAGGTCAGTTTTCAGCTCCTCAATGCTGGCATTGGTCTTGGCAACTTCGGCTTCCGCCTCTTCCTTTTCTTTCTGAGCAGTGGCAATCAGGTTTTCGTAATCAACACCGGCAGCTTTTACTTTATTCTTGCTTCCCTTGGTTCTCGGCATAGTGCTAACCTCCTACAAAATATTTTATGCGCTTAGTATATCACAGCGGTTTTCAAACTGCAATAGACGTTCAAAGGGGGAATTCTCTCTGCTTATTTTTTATGATACCTGCGCCCTGCTCAATATGGGCGCACATGTTGTCGATCGTCCATTTATTATCTCCGTCCAAACCCTACTGGAGCTGGAATCCATCAAAACCAGCCGCACCAAAGATGAATCCGTTCGTTATCGTGCCCGCCAAATGGCTCACTATCTCGATAGCGCCCACGATTCCGACCTTTATCATGTCTCCAATGCTACCGATTATCTGAACGATGATACCTGCCCGTTTCGCAGCACACTGCCTAACACCCCGGATTCCATCATCATTTATGCGGCCTGGAAAACATACAGCCAAAACCAGGATATGATCTTCTGCACGGACGATCTTTGCTGTAAACACCTGGCCTCTTCCCTCGCCCACCTGCCCGTCTGTTCTTCCAAGGATCTTCTCCCCCGCCAAAGCTATACCGGCTTCCTGGAAGTCACTCCAACCGATGAGCAATACGCTGCCCTCTATGAACAGCCGGAACGAAATACCTTTGGCCTTATCCCCAATCAATATCTTATCGTTCACAGCCCCGCAGACAGCTCCGTACAGGCGTTTAAGTGGGTAGACGGTAAACATGTCGCGGTGGATTATAAGCCCTTCAAAACGCAGGCATTTGGCGCTGTCAGGGCCAAGGAGAAAGATATCTACCAGATGCTCGCCTTTGACAGCCTCTTACATAACCAAATCACCATGCTGTGCGGTCCTGCCGGTACTGGCAAAAGCTATCTGGCTCTGGCTCACATGCTCAAGCTGCTGGAAACCCACAAGATTGATAAAATCATCGTGTTCACCAACCCCTGCGCCACATCCGGCGCTGCCCGCCTTGGCTTTTACCCCGGCACCCGCAATGAAAAGCTGCTTGACAGCCAAATCGGCAACATGCTCGGCGCTAAACTCGGCGATACTTTGGAACTCAAGCGCTATATTGACGCCAATGAAATCCAGCTTCTCCCCTTCTCGGACCTGCGCGGCTTTGATACCACCGGCAAGAACTGCGCCGTCTATATTACTGAGGCCCAGAACCTTGATATTGAAATGATGCGGCTTGCTCTTCAGCGTATCGGCGAAGATTCCATCTGTATCATTGATGGTGATTATGACGCCCAGGTCGATCTCGATATCTACTCTGGCGATAACAACGGCATGCGCCGCCTCTCCCAGGTCTTCCGCGGTCAGGATTTCTATGGCGAGGTCAAGCTCCAAAAAATCTACCGTTCCCGTATCGCCGCACTTGCACAGGAGATGTAAACAATGACAGCTAATACAGATAAACTTCTTTCAATTCTTACCGGCATTCTTATTACCGTTCTGGTTTATTTTTTGGCCTTTTGGTTTCGCCTGGCTCTCGCCAAGTTTATTTTGGTGCCTATGTTTGGCACCGCCATCTGCTCCACATTGAACCAATTATTCAACACCGCATCCTTCACCCCGCAAATGCTGCCCTCTACATATGCCTGGGCCTGCCTGATCGGCGGCATCTTCTTCTGGCCTCATATCAGCAGCAGTAAACATTAAGGAGTACACGCCATGAAAAAATATACCGCACAAACGCTCACTGATGAAGGCTACACCATTGAGAACGCTCAGATTACAAACGTATCTCTTTCAACCACAAATTATTGCTGTCTCTCTCTTGATCTTACTCTCAAGGCTGCCAGTTGGGATGTTGTTTACGGCGGTTACTGCCTTGGCAAAGTCTACCCCGACAGCTATGAAAAAGATTCTTACGAGGGTTCTGCCATCGGTATGGAGGCTATCATGCGCATCATGGATGTCGTCGGTGTTTCCCGTCTAGAAGACATGAAAGGTAAATACATTCGTGTCGCTACCAAGGGCTGGGGCAGCACCGTTAAAATCATCGGCAATATCATCAATAACCACTGGTTCGATTATGACTCTTTCTTCAAAGATAAGGAATCAGCCTCTGTTCAAGACGCAATCGCAAAACTCGTTACCGTTTCAGCCGACCTGGCGGATTGATTACTTTCTTCGTCTTACCACCACTCGCAGCTGTGCATGCCCAAACAAACTCCGCTTCGGCACTTCAAACGCTATTTCAAACTCCTCGTCAAATTTGGCCCGCACCTTAAAATAATCCGTGATTTTTGCCTGGATCTCTCGCAGCGCCTGCTGTTCCTTTTCAATCTGGATGTATTGTTCTCTTGTGCAGCTGTCCCCTTCCTGTATCCGCTGTTTCCATTCGTTCAGGGCATCCTCCTGGTAGCCGCACAACTCCAGCATCTCATTGCAAAATCTTACGCTTGTCGGTCCTGCCATCCATAACCACTCCTTGCTTTTTTTCTTTTATCTTACCATATCAGAGGTGATTTCGCTATGAATTTCTTTACTGCTGACCTTCATTTTTCTCACCGTAACATTATCCGCTTCGATGATCGTCCGTTTCTTGACCTGCCCTCTATGCACGCGGAGCTTATCAAGCGCTGGAACAGCGTTGTCTCTCCGGGCGATAACGTTTATGTCCTTGGCGATATGTTCTGGGACCCGTCCGAAGCTCCTATGATCCTTGAACAGCTCAATGGTTATATCCATCTCATTAAGGGCAACCACGATAAAATCTCACCGGAAATGATGCGCTACTTTTCTTCCATCAAGGGCTATGATGAACTCACAGCCGGCAAATATAAACTTATTCTCTGCCACTACCCTATCATGTTCTACAACCACTCCTATTCGCCGGAGTGCTACATGCTCTGCGGCCACGTCCATAACACCCGTGAGAACACCTATCTCGCTAAGTGGAAAGCTGAACTGCGCGATAACGCGGTCGGTATCGCCAGTAACAAGGGCAACATCATCAACGTTGGCTGTATGCTGCATGATTATACCCCCAAAACCCTTAACCAGCTCATTGCCTGGGATAAGGAAGGAGGCTGGAAAGTTGAGTAAAACAATCTTTACCTTTACAGAAGAATTTGATGATGCCGGCCATCTCATCAAACGTACCATCACAACCGAACAGGGCGAAACAGTTCTGCCGGTAACGCCAAACACCAAGCCGATTGATAACATGCCGTTTATCCCTACTCCAACCCCTCGGAAAGCGCCGCTTGATATAATCTGGAAAGCACCGCCTGATATAACCTGTAATTCTACCGGAGGTACCGTCCATGAATCCTAAAGAATTTGAACTGGCTGCCTGCACCGCCATCTCCCGCTACTTCAATGATAACGCTGATGTAACTGGTGTCTATCTGTCACCAGATGATATCTACACCGTCTGGTCGTGCAAAACTCTTCAAAACAATAAAGGTCTTTTCACCACCCCTGTCAAAGACGGCCTGTATTACGAAGTTACCTATAACGGCGATAAGCAGGAACTCTACATTGACTGTTATCAAAAGCTTAAAAACTTTGCAGTAAAAGTCAGCGAATAAAACAACAAAGCCCCTATCCACTGTTACCCAGCGGACGGGGGCTATCTTTTTAGTTCAGGCCAAAATCAGCTAACAACGGGTTCTTCAACAGCATCCCCACAATCACATACCGGTAAGATTTCACACTGCCGTCATAGTAAAGGGTTCCTCGTATCCTCTGCTTTTTCACCAGTCCGGCCATGAACTCTGCCTGCTCTTTTGTAAAGTACAAAGAAACCTGCGGGTAGTTCTTGTCATCCAGCCGCGTTGTAATGTGCCGGTTGATTTCCAGTTCTGTCGGTAGCACATAGCTTCCTTCCAGGTGCGGCATCAAAGCCCGGTATTCTTTGGTATCTTTCATCACGCAGCGGTCGGCACCCACCGCCATCATCCTGCCAAGCTCTTCCTGCAATAGCCGGTTTGTCACGGTTCCAATGCGGGTATCTTCAACCTCGGCCTCATCGTTCAGCACCTCGCGTACACGCATACTCAGCCGCAGGTTGATTTTCACTTCCTTTGCCATTACTTAACCGTCTCCAGCAGCTCTTTCAGCTTCGCAGCTTTTTCAATCAGATCTGTCAGCGTCTTAATGTCTTCTGCCCGCTGCTCCTGGCTCATCTTTTTCAGTCCTCTCTTATATGCCGGCGTTGCAATCTTCTTACCAATCTTACCGGCCAGCGGCTGTAACGTTTTCTGAACAAATGTTTTGGTTTCGGCTTTCTTTTCAGCTACCTCCACCTCGCGTTCAAGTGCAGCCTGTTTTTCAGTTTCCTCAGTTGCGTTTTCCGTTTCTTTTTCAACCAGTGTTTTAATTCCGTTTTTCAGCTCTGTCAGTACATCTTCAAAAAGTTGGTCGCGCTCTTCCGTTGAGCCGCCTTTCCAAACGTTTTTCAACCCTGCCATAACTTCATTCTTAATCTCGTCTTGTAGATCTTTTACCTCTGGGTTTTCAATGGCAAAAAGTTCCTCAAACAAAGAACCAATTCTCTGTTGCTGTTCCTGGTTGAGCCTTGTTAATTCTTCGCCTTCATTTCGTGTCAGATACTTTTCATCTAACATTTGCAGCAGCTGCTTATTTAACGTATGTTCAATTCGTATGTCTTTATCAATCGTCCGCCCAACTGCACCACTGATTTCCTTCAGGGCTTTCTTGGCCTCGGCCTGGTTCATGTTATATGGCTCTTTTTGCAGACACTCAAAAAATTCAACTGTTGCTTTGCGCCGGATCATTTCATCACCAAAACCACCACGCACCTGCAGGTTCGCGCTGTACAAAATAACTTTCTTTTCATTGGGGGATAGGGGAGTGGTAACTACATTACAGTTCTTGGCCGCATTCCAGGTCGCATCCTGTTCCTGCAACAGCATCAATGCCCGGTATCTCCGCTCGCCAGAAAGCAAAACATACACCGTCTTACCATCTTCCTGCTCTGGGAACACGACCAGGTTGTGCAACAGGCCATTGCGCTTAATGTCTTCGGCTAATATTTCAATATCTTCTCCATTGTCATTCTGGCGAAAAATCTCGTTGTCTGGGTTCAGCCGGATATCTGCCAGGCTGATATCCTTATTTTCAAACTCAATGGTCTTATTACCAACGATCTTTCCAACCAGGGCACGGCCGGCATCATTATCGTTCACTTCTTTTGCCGCACTGCTGGTAGGGATGTTCAGTTTCTTCTCGTTACCTTTTTTCGGCTTTGATTTCAAACCCATCTCACTTTTCCTCCTTGTCCAGTTTTTCAAGCCTCTGTTTTAGCTCTTTATAAGCCGCCACATAGCTCCTGCCAATCGGCTGGGTCTTAGCAGAATAACATACCGGCACACATCTTCTCACCGATGTCTTCACGGCCAAAGCGCTGGGTATCTCAGTCTTGAACAAGGTAGGGCCAAGCACTCTCTGGCATTCTTCCCGCGTCTCTCTCGTGGCTGCACCCTTGTCCACCATGGTTAAAATCACGCCGATTCCTTTCAGGTTCGTCTTTGGGTTCTTGCGCAGCTCATTGCAGATGGAATAAGTTCTAAATGCCGAATCCTCAGAGAACGAATCACACATCATTGGGATCAATACATAATCCGCTGCCACTAAGGCGTTTGAAAGGATCATACTGTCACGGGTTGGCTGGGTATCCACAATGATATAATCATAGTTTTCCCGCACCTGGTTCAAAAAGTATAGCAAAAAGTCGGCCGTAGATTCCAGCTGTCTTGGGTCGCCCACATCATACTGCTGCGCATCAGCCAATAGGTCCGGCAGACGCTTGTTGATCCGCGGTGTCTGGCTGCTTGCCGGGATCATATCAACATTCTCATACTCTGTCTCCACAATATAGTCCTTCGTGGGGGTGTACTTGAACCCGTCAAACATATCATACAGTGCTTTGCGGGAATAGGCATTGCTCGTGATTGTATTGCCGCCGCTCAACGCAAAGGTCAGGTTGCCCTGTGGGTCAGTGTCCACACACAAAACCTTTTTTCCTTCATCTCCCATTAAGTAAGCAAGGTTAGAAGCAGTAACTGTTTTACCAGAGCCGCCCTTTTCAATCGCAATCGTAATAATTTTTGCAGCCATATACAGCCCTCCATGTAAAAGAACCAATTCTTTGTTGCTATTTTAATTTCATTATAACACATCAACACTCAAAGTCAACAAGCAAAAGAATCAGTTCTTTGTTGCTGTAATAAAGTTAAAAATAGGGGAGCCACCTCGTCAGCAGCTCCCCCTGGTTATTCTTCAAATGTTGTTTCATCCAGCCGGAACATCGGCTCTTTGCCGTCCTGTCCCATCCGCCGTTTTCCGCTTTCAATGATCGTGGCGGAATTTTCTACAATGTCGCTGTACACCACCGTGCGGTAATACTGCGCAGATTTCTTTTCCACATCCTGCCTCAGCATCACGCTAAACTTTTCCAGTTCACCCAACGCCCAGCTTTTCAGCCCGTGGTTATTCTGGATGATTCCATTCAGCGCTTCCAGTGTTTCTTCAGCCTGGTCTTGTTTGTTCTGGTTAGTCAATATCTTGGCCGCATAAGTAAACACATTTGCCAAAACATTCCGCTCTTCTACGGTCAGCTCCTTCTTGTAGCCCGCATATCCAGCCCGGTCTTCTATCTCGCCCCGCGCCTTGCGGAACGTCATTCTCATCACAGCCGGGGGCAGGGGAGAGACCTCTCCGGTTTCAGCCGCCAACACAGCTTGTTTCTTCGCCTTTTGTTGGCGTGCCACCTCCTGGTCATTGCGCTGGTTCGCGCTCAAAAACGCCCGCACCTTCTCCATCTCTTTGCGTGATTTGTACTTGATAAAAATATACAGATGGGTGTATTTCCGCACGCCTTTGGTTCGCACCGGCTCATAGTCAAACCACAGGTCTGTCATCTCGTTGATTTCATTTTTTACCAGCTTCAAAACATTGCGTTCAAAGTCTGAAAAATTCGGGTACTTTTCTGTCAACGGTTTTTCGCGGTCATACTTGTTATCCACATCGGACTTTTTGCGGTTCATACCGCGCTCTTCTTTGGTCGGTACAGACAGCAGGTTTTTGAAATCATCAATGCCAAACTTTTTGTACTTGTATCCGCGCAGCTGGCTCCGCTTGGCGGGGAACATCCCCAGCACCTCGTCCGTCACCGGCTCAAACACCAGCCCATTGGCGTATTCGTAGTCCCGGTTGCCGTTATCATAAGATAAGATAATTTCATACACACGCATAGAATAGGTGCTCTGCATCATCAGCAAGTATTCAATACTGTAAGATGTGTAGTTGCTTGTCAGCTGGGCAATGTCTTTCCAAATGTCCTCATTAAACCGCATACTGATGGTTTTGCCCTCAGTATCAATAATCGAACCTTTGCGTACCCAGCTCATGCTCTTGTACTTGGTCGGGGCAATCGGCACCCAAAATGTCCGGTTCTCCAAATTTTCAATCGTGTGCTGCAAATATGCCACATAGGCCGGCTTTTCCGCGTTCACACCAGTCAGTTTTGAAAAGTCGCTGAACGTAATCGTGTAATACTTCGAAGCATCCGTGTCATTTTTCTGGTCAATTTTGGAAAGCAGCATGAACAAAATTTTCTGCTCGTTGCGCGGCAGGGAATACTTGGTCTTCTGGATCAGGTCATTGCTCTTGGTGATGTAAGAGCCAACGGCAAAAGGGGAGCCGGTCTTCTTTTCCTGCTCCTTTTTCGCCTTAACCTCTTCGTCCGTCATCACCTCTCCGGTAATCGCCGTTCCTGTGCCTGCACGGTTTACTTTTTGGTCTTTCATCATTCTGTTCGCCCGCATAGCCTGTCCGCCATGTCAAGCTCAACCTCCAAATCACAGTGTATGTATCGCATCGCACAGGTGGGTATACCTAACGCATTATATCTTTATCTTACCCTATTTTTATCCGCTCGTCAAGCCTGATTTTTTTGCGCTTTTCTTCAAAACAAAACTCGTAGTAAAATTTTTTGCGCTTATTATTATTTATTATTTATATTTTATATTTATATTATATAAGGTATATTGCGAGTTTCTTTTACACAAGCTGCGAGGTTCTTTTATTCTACATACGAGTTTCTTTTATATGGGCTACGAGTTTCTTTTATTCTTGCTACGAGTTTCTTTTACGCAAAATCCTGCCTTTCGCTGTCAAACAACCTCGTAATTGCCATCAAAAAATCTCGCAGTTCGCATCAAACAATCTCGTAATTCACGTTAAATTTTTTATTTCCTGCGCTTTTCGTCAAACAAACTCGTAGTTTTAAGCCAAACGGATAGGGTAGGGGAGTGGTCCCGCCCCTGGTTTTTTACGCCTTTTCAAATCAAAAAAACTCGTAGTTAATTCCGCTGCATCAACCATCCATATCTGGCCGTCTGAACCATATTTTTTCAATCTTTTGGTCAAACAAACTCGTAATTCTGGCTATGGGTGGTCATAAATCAACTTCAAGTCCTGCCATGCGCCGCCCGTCCATACCATCCTGGCTTTATTACAATCGGTATTTTTTGCACTTTTTCACCGTAAAAGAAACTCGTAGTTCAGCTCTAAATGCTCTGCTCATCAATCGGCAGCAGGGGAGAGGGGGCTGATTTTTTTGCAGTTTTCGGCGTAAAACAAACTCGTAATAGCTGCAGCAGCCAGCGCCGGTCGGATTCAATCTTGTCGCATGTATCATCTATCAATTCATAAACCGTTCATATTGGCCGTTTTCCCAGTTTCACACCCCATAAACCCATATACCAAAAAGTATACACCCCACATGCCGGCAGTTCAACAAAAATCAATCCCGTCAACCAAATAATAACCGCGTACACATTCTTGGGTATAACTTTGTACAACCTGCCTATTGTATTCGTACCCATAAATGTGTACAATAAGGTCAATCTAAAAAGCAAATCAGGAGGGAACAAACATGGAAATCAAACCTATGGGTAATACAGAACAGGAAAAAATGTCCAGCTTGTGGGGTTATTTCATCGCGTGCTGCAAAATTCTTGATGATGTTACAATCGAGTATCAAGAACCCTGTGTGTCGGATTACTACCTCAATCACATTAGCGTCATGCAAAGCAAAACAATCCTTTCCGGCATGGAAAAATTTCATACCCTTGCTAATGAGCGTGTGGTTAAAATGCCCTCTAAACTCTATCCTCAAGGCAAAGCCGTTCTGGATGTAATGACTGCTATTGTTGCCGCCAGCGGAAAATACCCGATTGCCAAAACCAGAATCGCAGATCTGCATGAATTTGAGCTTCTGGCTCGTGCGACAATCGGTACCTGCTGGAGAGAGGGTAATATGCTCAAGGTTGTCCGCAATCTGGAGGGTATCTCCCTACAAAAACTGGCGGAAAAAAGCGGCGTCAGCAAAAACACAATTTTCCGCATTGAGAACAACCAGTCTATCCCGCGCATTGATGTTCTGCGTAAGCTTGCTGATGCTCTGGAAGCCCCTCTGGAACTTGTAGCCATTGGCATTGGTAAAACCGAACCGGAAACAGCCCCTGAAGAAGAAGTTCCTAACCCCCATGCCCCTAAATTGCCAAGCGTTTACGATAGCCAGGATCGTAGCGCCGACGATGAAATCAAAGCTTTTCAAGAATAAAAAAGGTAAATCACAATGCCTCAAAAATTAGAAATTGCACCCAACACTGTTTTTGATCAGTGGACCGTCATCGGCCGTTCTAAAGACCCGGCAAAAGCGAAAAAGGGATATCTTGAATGCCGTTGTTCTTGCGGAACTGTTTCTGATGTTTCCGGGCACTCACTCATTAGCGGGAAAAGTAAATCATGCAAAAAATGCGGGTATGCAAGATCGGCGCTTACTAAATTAGAAGCAAACACTAAAAATTCAAAAGAAAAATATGAAGGCAAAACAATCAACGGTTTTTTTTTTATAAAAAAGATTGTTGATAAAGAAAAAAGCGGCACCTGTACCAGATGTATTGCAATTTGTCCCAAGTGTGGGCGCGAATTCACAACGCGGTTGTCAAGCATAAAGAATTTACAATTCTGTGGTCATTGCGAACGAGACAAAAAAGAACTATTGGAAATAACCAGAAAAGTCGTAAACGTGGATGGAACCGACTTGTCAAAAATTCGTTCGCGCATAAACGGAACAGTAAATAAAAACTCTAGAACCGGGGTAAACGGTGTTGCGCTTACCAAAAAAGGCACCTACAAAGCATATATTAACTTTAAGCATAAACGCATTCACCTTGGTTTCTTCACCAATCTAAAAGACGCAGCCGCTGCCAGAAAAGAAGCCGAAGAAATTCTTTACAATAAATTTTTAGACGATAACGCCGGTTGGGAACAGCGCCTGGCAGACGCAATGGCCGAATATAAAAAGAACAAGAAATAACCGGCAACTTCGCTAAAGCTTAATTTAGCGAAATATAGGGAACCCAATAAAAATCTTCAAAACCTCCTTGACATATGACACAAAATGTCGTATCCTATAACCAAAGGAACGACATAAAACGTCATGTGAACAGGAGGCTTTCTTATGGCTCTTACTACGGAACAGGTTTTTGCACTGGGTATTCTTTATAACAAGCTCGCCACAATTGTTTATGGCGAGGATGGCCCCAAGGCCAATAACCTCCAGAACGCCACCATGTATCCTTTAATGGAAATCGCGCAGCTCATTCTTCGTGCCCACACAGAACACCGCATAACACCGGAGCTGGACCGCCTCATTGCTCTAACTTACTCCACAATTACCGAAGATGATATGCAAAACGAGTTTTCTAAGCTGCTTCCTGTCGAGCTGCAAGGCTCTTTCGCTCTCGGTTATTATCATGGCAAGGCCGAAAAGTATTCGGATATCAAGCCCATCGGCCTCAAAGCCATGCGTTCCCGTGCCAACTTGACAGCCCAGCAGGTCGCGGATAAACTCGGCATATCCCTCCGTCAATACCAACGCATTGAATCCGGCGAAAGTAAACCCACCGTTCAGGTCGCACAAACTCTTGCCTCGCTGTTTCAATGCTCTGTCAATGATTTATTTTAAGAGGTAGTTTCATGCTTCGTCGTTGCACTCGCTGCGGAAGTTCATTTGAAGGGCAAAAAGAACAGCGCCTATGCCCCTCATGTCGTGAACAGGCCGCTCATAAACCACGCATGATATCTCATGTTTGTAAGTCGTGTGGTGCTACTTTTACCGGTGGTCCTCGTGCATCTTTCTGCCCAGAATGTAAGGCAGAACGTGATAAGCAGGCTGTAAAAAAATGTCGGAACCTTGCTAAAAACAAGACCACTCGCCAAATTGGATCTACCGATATCTGTCAGCGCTGTGGCAAGCCTTATATCGTAAAAGGTGGCCTTCAAAAATATTGTCCAGAATGTGCCCCGATCTCCTTAAAAGAAAAAACCGAGCCGTTAAAACGTGCCTGGGCTGCCAATTACCGTGAACAAAACCCAGACCACAAAAAGAACATGCAGAAAAACGGAACAATTTGTGTTGTCTGCGGAAAAACTTTTGCTGCAGTAGATCGTAGTAATGCTTGTTCTCCTGAATGTTTAGCAATTCTTAAAAAACAACAGCAATACCATAAGGACATAAAACGTGGGCGTTATAAAAAATTATCAAACACAAAAGGAGAACCATCATGATAACTGAAATTATTGTAGGGGTTCTTGCCTGTACCCGTAGAACCTCGGAACATGGCCCCGTCACAACAACCTATTTCACCTTTGTGTCAAATGATCCGTATCAGGCTCACCGTCTTCCGGCTGGCTGGGTTCTTCAAGGCCAAAAACCATCCGGTGTCCCCTGTAAAAAACTCGTCACCATCGAACTGCCGGATTATATTCATGATGCCAGTAGCGATTTTGGCACTCATTATATTTCTGAATATTCCACCAAAGACGGCAACGCAAACAAGGTTTTCTTTTCCTGTGATGCTGTCCCGGTCCTTAACGGTTTTGAACCCGCCATTGATGCCGCCATGCCAACCATTAAGATCTCCACACCCACCCCATCCGGCAAGCGCGAGGATTTTCCCGCCAAAGTTCTTTTTGTTTCTGAACTGTATTGATACTTCCACCCTGCTAAAAAATAGGGAGCACCCAAGGTTTCAAACCAAAGGTACTCCCTATTCCTGTTTGTATAATTCTTTGCTGTTTTTACTCAAGCGTAAAATTTACTTGTGATCCAACGACTCTTTATGGTATACTATTCTCCAGAGGATTGAAGCTCCGCTGAATTTCACCCAACTTTATAAGTGCTTAGGCGGCCACCTCCCACTAGCCGGAAGGCTGAATGGAGGTTTAATCATTTTCGCCTTTCGGCAATCTTGTTGTCGGAGGTGATGCCATGAATTCTATTGTGGATGTGCTTACAATCGTAAGCTGCATCGGTACATGGACTGGCGTTTTTGTGGCCATTTATTTTGGCCGTAAAAAGAAATGAGGCTACCTAACTAGCACTTAGGCGGCCTCATCTGAACTGGGTACATTGTAGCAGATGTATTTTGTTCATTTGCAGCTAACTGAGGTGTTCGCTTATTAAGAGCTTCAATCCTCTATTTGTATTATATACCACATGTTGTTCGCTGTCAACCTTAACGCTTAAACAAAAACTCCTGTATATCGTCAAATGCTCGCTGCATCTGCTCCACATTGTCGCCGTTCAGGTTGTGCCCCAGCTGTGCAAATTCTGCCCGCAGCAGCATGTTGATGCTTTCATCCAGGCTGTTCAGGTGCTTCTTCACACCCTCCAACTGTTTGTCAAACGTGTCGCAGCGCCCTTCCACCGTTTTCAGCCGCTCTTCAATCTTGTCCATCCGGGCATCCTGATCTCTGTTTGGCTTTTTCAAAAAGTTGTTGAACTTAACCCCCTGGGCAATCGCATTCGAAATACTAACCACAGCCGCACAAGCTGAAAGCACCAGCATCAGTATGTCCTGCGCCGTAAATGTAAATACCGGGTTAGGCATCTGCGTTCACCTTCTCTCCGGCAGCAGCTTCACCCGCCTTCATCTGCTCGTAAGCCGCCTGGGCAATCGCACGCGCTTGCTCCTCTGTAATGGTAATGCCGGCCTGCTTGGCCACTTCCATAATCAGTTCTGCAGCACGCTTGTTCTTTTCCTCGCCGGAAATATCGTTAAAATACTGCTTGATATATTTACAAGCGCTTAACCCCCACTGCATCAACAGCGGGTAGCCGCTCAACAGGTTCAGCGCCTTGTTTACTGTCTCCTGGGCGTTCGGCAGCACATATTTGCCGACCATAAAAGCAACCACGCAAACCAGGCCCATCACAATATATACAATTCCCTGTTCCATACCTAACCTCCAATCTCTTCCGTTTCATTTGTCTCATCAATCGGCGTAAAAATCTCATCACCAGGGGGCGTATTATCACCCTCTGTTTTTTCTTCTTCCGCTACTTTTTCCCTCACCTTGATCCAGGCGTTACACAAATTCTCTGCACTCATTGCCGCAAACAGCCCAATATTAAAAGACGATTCCGGTAACTGTCCGGTCCTAAAACACAGGATCATGTATACAATCGCGTAAACAATCGTTGCGCCCATCGTGAAAACAATAATTTTTTTGCTGAACCTCATCAGGCTCCAGTTTTCCTTCATAAAAATCACCTGCTTTGGCTGCACTCAGGTATGGCTCTTCACCGCTTTTTGGCTGATATAACCATAAACCGTTTTGAACCAGCCGTCCACGACCGCCTCATACCCAATGCAAACAGGCTTGCCGGTCTTGGCATCCGGGCTGCTGATCACCCCAATGGACTGGTACTGCATTCCGGCACCCTTGCGCACATTCCATTTGCCGTTGTTCAGGGTAATGGCTTTTGTCACAGTCTTTTTCACTGCCGGTTCAACCTTCGGCTCCTCAGCCGCTTCCTGCTTGTCCACCTGTACACTGTGCTGGTTTGCATTGGCCCACAAAATCACACCGCGGCTGGCCGGCTTAAAGTCATCATCCAGCCAGCATAGCGGGTTCTCGCGCACGCCTTTCCAGCGCACCTCAAAGTGCAAATGGGCACCAAAACAGTTACCAGTCTGGCCGCTGTAGCCAATCACTTCGCCGGTTTTCACCTTCTGTCCAACCTTCACCGTGATAGAATTCAAATGAGCATACAACGTTTCCAGCTTGCCGCCTTTATACGCCGTATGCTCAATCTTCACCATATTGCCATAACTGTTGGTGTCGCCCTGGGTCACTCGCCCATTCCAATGGTAAACCACGCGCACCGTTCCATCTTCCGCCGCAAACACCGGTGTTCCCACCAAAGCGCGGAAGTCGATTGCCCTGTGCAGCGCCCCATTGTTATATTTCCAGCCAGCCGTAATCACATGCTGCGCCAACGGCCACCCAAAACACACCTCTCCATTCTTCAGCCGCATCTTCCATCAGCCTCCTTTTAACGTTCCATCGTGTTGTAAAGTAATTTTGCTTCACGGTCATTTCAACTTAGTTAATAATCCCACCTTTGTATTCGTCACCATACTGTATGCTTCTCGCTTCTTAACTTAAAAAGATCCAGCCGGATAATTGTATCCAGTTAAAGTTGTAAAACACTCCTTCATCGGGAGGCTCTAGTGTAAATTTTTTTGTACAGCAAAGATTGCACTTATAATCAATTCCATTACTCTGCTTTTCCCAGATAGCCAAGCTTGCAACATGACAATCTTCATCGCTACTGGCATTGCCAATCATAGTATCGTAACGTTTTCCAGCAAAACTTTGAATCGTGTCCGCAGTTGGTTTTGTTAAAGTGCAACACTCGTATGTCATGCCTTGGATCAGACTTTTATTACTGGTAACACCAACGTTGATTTCAAAATAAATCATTTTTCCGATTTTATAAAATTTATTTAAGCCGATTTTCCAGCCGCTCGCAGCTGTTATAGTGGGCTCCCAAGTCTCAACTGCTATTCCCGTGCTCGCCGGTGTCATATAAATCTGGTTTGCATTCAGTTTTCCATTTGTCTTAGCCGTATTATACTGGCTTTGTGTCAGGTAGTTAATTACCAAACTGTCCAGCTTTGTATCAGTTGCCATAATCATATACCTCTCGTTACAATCGCGCTGATCGCGGATAATCCGCTCGGCAGCCCAGTCAGTTTTCCGTTGCTGATGCTTAGGCTCAGATTGGTACTGCTTGGGCCGCCATATATGGCGCCCTTGTGGTACTTGTCGCCCTCAAACGCGACCAGGCTCGTAGTCTGCTGGCCCCAGCCGCCTTGACTGGTCATGGTGCCGTAGCCCCAAATCTTGATTGTCCCGTCAGTGCGCTTAAAACTAACGCTGGGGTTGGTGTTCGTGATGGCGTATGCCTCAACGTTGTTATTGCTTTCGGCAGGCTCCGCAGTACCGGTAACGTTTACCCCCGCTGCACTTGTAAATGTTTTGCCTTTTGCAACATCCGCAGCAGTAGCGTCGCCAAAAAGAATAGCATCGGCTCCAAGCTTTATGTAACTATTGTGCCGCATAATCTTGTCATCGTCAAAACAATGGATTTTTATGCTGATGTTATCGCTGTCGCTGTCACGCTTAATCGTGATCTCTTCATCGCCGGAGGTATAGTAGCTTAGTGTTTCCCCTGCAAGGTATTCTGTCAGCTTGCCCGTAACTTTTTTGCCCTGCACGTAGGCAGTTTTGCCCTTGGCAATATCTTTCGCTGTCGCCGTAGCATCACTGGTATTCGTACCGCCAGAACTGCTGCTCCCAGCATAACTGCCTGTCACATTAAAAATCCTCACGCCGTTTCTAATGTTACCGGCGGTCAAATTGCTGTCACCCTTAATCGTCTGGGTTCCATTCAAATACTGGCCGGATGCAATGCTCTGGTCACTCGTTCCTGGCGTATAAGTCGCAGCACTCTTTTTCGTTACGCCGCTTCCCACATAAGTTCTCGATACTGCATTTACTGTAACCTGGCTCAAACCGTCATAGCCATAGTCGGCCCTGATCGTCTGTGCGCTCTCACTGGGGCTGACTGTCTTGCTCTGCAAACTCGCCCCACTGGCACCACCAGTCACAAAACCTCCCTGCATATCCACCTGCGTACTTCCTAAATAAACTCCCATATAAAAAATCACCACCTGCTAATTGTCACACTTGTTGCGCCCACACTGGCTGCCGTAATGCTGATCGATTTTGCACTGCTGCCATCCCATGCACCCTGGCTTGTCCCGTTCAGGTTAATCGTTAAAGCTGCATTCACCTTGTTGGCGCTCGTTGCGGCACCGCCTGCACTGCTGGACCCAGCATAATTGTGGGTGTGGCCGCTCGGCGTAAAGGTGCTCGGTTTGCCTGTGACATTAACCCATGCAACAGAACTTGCAGAGTCTGCAACTCCTGCGGTAGCGGGCTTTTCCGTAATGGCTGTCCAGTTACTCCATCCGTCGCTCATATTAGAACTGTTGTGCATACGATACCACAGATGCGCACCTTGCGATGTCCTGTGTGGCCAATAAATCTGGATGATACGATTTTCACTACCGCCATTTTCACTGTCCAACACCTGTAAGATTCCAAAAGCATATTCATCAACAGGCGCATGATAATCAGCTGTCATGGTGCAGCTCTGAATCTTGTAAACACCAAACGTCTTCAATGTATTCCAGTCAACTTTACCGGATTCTGTGCCTTGTAGATGGATATGTCCACTGTCAGCTTTACCAGCCAGTTTCGTGTTAATCTCAGACTCCGTATAATACCGGTCATCATGTGTGTGCCCACTTGGCGCCTTCCCATCAACAAGACCTTTTAATACTTTGCCCTGTGCAGCACTCAGGCTCTGGTCTGTGGCATCACTGGTCAGGTTATTCTGTACCCCACGCCATGTATTTGTATCGGTAAACACAGCACTCGCCGGCACACTCTTACCCAGTGTATAGGTAGTCGCCACCGGTTTGCCATCACTAAAATAAACCGGCTGTGTCGCACTGCCTGCACTCGAACTCAATTTCGTTGCAGAATCAGCAGACCCAGCCGCCTTAGCGTTCTTTACACTGAAATTTGATGGGTTATACACATACATGTCTGACCCATTCTCACCACCCCAAAGCCATGTCGGCTGGCCATCTTTGCCAGACCAATTAAATGTCATAGGGGTATCGGCGTCTCCGTTTCTTCCAAGCTTTGCAGCAGTGCCTGTCAGTTTACCGATAAAATTAGGCGCAGTGACAGAATCACTGACATAAAGCTTAGAAAGCAGGCGTGTCACGCCATTTACAATCAAATTAGAAAGTTGAGCCATTCCATCACCTCCGTCAGTTTTCGATGAAATTATCCATTGCGATTGAATTAACAAGTATTCGTCCGCTGTTTATTGCGCCGTCTACAAAAGAATCTGCGGGTACAACGCGAATATTTTTATAAGTTATCGTTCCTTTGCCGTTGGAATAATCTGCTCGGCAACCAAGCTCATATCCTGGTTGTTCTGCCGTAAATTTCACCTTAAAATGTTTTGTTCCACTGTTAGAACTAAGCATTAAAGAAGTAAGATTGCCGATTTTTGATGCCATCGGGTTTCCGTAATTCCAAGACCAATTTGAGCCATTATAAACAGAGCCCTGCGCCCACATTCCAAAATTGCTTGCAGCATCAGTTGTGAACCCACTCCAAACAATATCCATATCAATGTAATATTCCTTGTCAACAACAAAACCTGTGATCGTTCGTTCCATACATGAATTTTCAACAGACGCAGTTGGTGTATATCCTTCGCTCATAAATGTGTTCAGCATAGCGCCGTTTGTCTCTACAAAACTTCCCGCATTCACAACTCCACTTTTATTCACTCCCACACTCATGTTTCAATCAGCTCTCCCTTCGTCATCATCGTTCCGGTGCTTGTAATTGAAACCGGTGTGTTGTATAGCTCTGCAATGTCCTCGTCCGATAGAGCAGTAGCATAAATGCGGAAATCGGAAAGCTTGCCATGGAAATTTGTATTCCAATCACTTCCCGCATAACTGTCACCCAATGTAAATGTGCCCGCAGGCATTATTGTTTTATCTGCATAGGTAGCGCTGCAATTTTTCTTGCCATCCAAATACCAGGTCGCTACACCTTCTTTGTATACATAAGTGAACAAATGCCAGGTATTTACCGCAATATTACTTCCGCCTTTCACATAATTCGGGCTAACGCTTCCACGGTATCCCCACTGCGCACAGCCTTCGGTATTAACTGCCAGCCACAAACCGGAGTCGCCATAACCGTTACTGTTCAACCAAGTAGAATATGCGCCGCCTTCAATTTGGTTCAGCCAAATACTAATCGTGAAGTTGCTCGCAGCCTGCCCACCAAACGGCATTTTCCCAGTAATATAATTTTTATAAGGGAACTCATAACACTTATCATACATCGGGCTGTTCCCAGCCAAAACCGGCCGGCAAGCGCTTGTAACACTGCCATGGTTTCCCATTCCGCTCGTGTCATACACCGTGTTATCCGCCCAGCTGCCATTGCTTCCACTTGCTGCCGTACTGCACTCACTTACACAAACGTCTTTCAAGTCAAAATCGCAAGTGTAAACCATATCCTTAGTTGCAAGGCTTTCGGAATAAAATTCAACCAGTGGTTTCGTATTATACTCTGTGCCGGATCTTGTGTACTTTGCGTCCAGCTTGATCTGGATGTGGTATTCATGCCACTGGTTGTCCGCCACCGTGATCGTCTTCATGCTCGTAACCCAGTCATTACTGATGTGTGCCGCTCTAAAGCTAATGTTAAAGTTCTTGCTGTGGCACCGCACCTTGCAACTGTAATCATATGTCTTGCCAGCAGTAAAACTAAAAGTAGGGAAGTAAAAATTAGGCCAGGTATTATTACCGGTTCCTGTATAACTCAGCTTGTAATTATACCCGCGTTCATTTGCCAGCTTGGTCACAGTATAGCTACTACCGCTCGGCTTCCCCTCAAAATTATCTCCACTATATTTGTTAATACTCCCTGTTGCATACGGATCATTCAACGGATAGTGACAGCACAGCCCCTGTGCAATCTCGTGAACTTCTTTCGGAGAAAGTGTATTGTCATAGATGCGGACATCACAGATACTGCCATTATATCTGTATATATTTCCACCACTATAATGGAAATAACCAACACCTAAACCAACAGACTCTGAAAATGTTGGCTTCGTTCCATTAAATGTAGTCGTTACTTGCTGTACACCATTCAAGTAGATTTTTATATCATTTCCATGTTTTGTGAAAACAATATGTGTCCATTTGCCACCAACTATGGGAATGTCGTAAGTAGATGTACCAAACCACACTCTACAATTCGCGGAATCCAAACATTGTAGTCCATATCCAAAACTATTATAGTCAACTCGTCCAACGCTAAGTATATACTGTTGTGTGTCTCCAGAATTATTAAATGCTGTATTTACCCAACATGCCCAGCTAATATTATCAATGTAGTCAAGGCTATGTGTAGTTTCCGTAGCCACTGCTTGGTTTCCAGCAAATACAGCACATTTACCCATCAAACCATTACCCCAAGAGGTAGGGCTACCACTTGTAGACAAACCACTAACACCTTGGTTTATAATAGTGCCATTCAGCGGCAGCCAAACCTGCAATGCCATAACCACCGCCTCCTTAACTAAACGTAAAATTCACACACTTGTTTGTTGCATCGTATCGCAGCGTACATCCATCGCCAATCATAACCTCATTGGCGCTCATGCGTCCGGCAACACCAACACCGCCACTTACCTTCACAGCACCAGTACTTTTATTTGTAGACGCAGTTGTATTTGTAAACGCAGTCACACCCGTCACAGTTCCGCCCGCAGTAGGTAGGTATGGATGACTATGCGTATCAGCTTTGGTTTTCAGCTTCGCGTCAATCTCGCTCTCTGTATAGTACCGATCATCATGGGTATGGCTCGATGCAGCATAGCTACCCTTTGGCTGATAAGTAGCGTCACCCTTGCCCTTGATGTAACTCCACAGGGTAGAAAATTTCACACGTCCAAAAGTATTGCCGTCTCCCGTATCTTGTCGTACAAAGTAAGTGTTATCTGTAGGAATTGCAGTCCATGTAGTTGTAAGCGTTGCCAACAGGCTATTTGCCCCAGCCTCAGACTTGTCTACTTTTCCGCTAATATCTTGATGTGCGGTAAGATACTGGCTGTGCGTATGATTTGCGGCCGCTTTCCCATCCACCAGGGTTTTCAGCGCTTTGCCCTGCGCTGCGCTCAAACTGTCGGTCGTACTGTCGCTGGTCAAATTGTTTTGGATGCCGCGCCAAGTGTCGGTATCTGTCAACTTGTCCTGCACCCATCCGCTCCAGGTCCCGTTTACACAATGGCGGCGGTAAGCAGCACTGTCGCTGTAAATAATCTGGGTATAATAACCTCCACTTGCCCGGTGAATCACAATCAAGCCAAAATGGTCTACGTTACTTGGTTTATTTGTCACGCTGTTGCTGCCGCCAGAACTGTAAAATCCTGGCGTCACCACATCGTTTAAGTTCTCATTTGTCAACACAATCATGGCGGCCTTGCTCTCATTCAGGATCTTACCCTGGTTTGCCGCAAGGCTCTGGTCGGTTGCGCTGCTGGTCAAGCTGTTCACAACAGGCCGCCATGTGTCTGTGTCCTGTTTGGGTGGGGTGTATCCCAGTGCGTTCGTTACATTGGTCGCCGTCACACTAAGTACGCCGCTGTTGTTTGTAATGTTCGCTCCGGTTTTCACACCGCCCAACACACTGCTTGTCGCCGTGGGCAGGCTGTATTTGTTCGCTCCCTCGGCAATCCCATCCAGTTTTTTCTTATCGGCCGCGCTCATAAAGCCAGCCGCGCTCTGTGTAGCTCCCCCGTGCCCGTGGCTAATGGGCGCAAAAATGGTTTTCAGCTTGCCAAAAAAGTAGCTCAACCCCGCGTTACTCAAATATCCCACTTTACCACACCTCCTCTTGGTTTAGTTTTTAAGATGCCAAAATGGTATCAATTTCAGTATTCTGGATCGCATCAATGGTAAACACCTGGCCCAGTCCATCCCACTTCTCGCCATTCCAGGCATAGTTCATGCCATTGCCAACGTCGTATACATCACCAATGGTCTGGCCGCTGGTCGGCAGCTTGTCATAGCTCGCCACACTGCCTTTGTAACGGTACATAGCGGTAATGTCGCTCTTCAGGGCATAGGTGCTTGCCGCGCCAAAACCATCCAGTTTCTTCTTGTCGGCAGTGCTCATCAGGCCATGGGCTTTCTGGGTGGCATCATTATAGGTGGTGTTGGTGCTGGGGATACCCAATGCCGTAATATCGCCCTTGGCAACCGCAGTTACAGCGCTCACATGTCCGGTCGCATCCACAGTAATTTTGTACAGGCCACTGTCATGTGCGGTATAGCTGGGGTGTACATACTTGTTGGCACCGGTAGCAATGCCGTCCAGCTTCTTTTTATCTGCGGCGGTCATCAAACCGTGTGCGCTCTGGGTTACATCGTTGTAAGTAGTATTGGTTGGGGTTGCCCAGGTGCCATCGCCACGCAGATACAAGCCCTGCTGCCCTTTGGCAGGTGCGTTTACCAGGCCAGAACTACCAGCCGTATCAGCAGTCGCACCCTTAAAGTTGGTGTATGTGGTATCTTTGTCAGCAACCCACTTTGCCGTACCATCGGCGCTCCAGCCCAGGATCATGCCGTCAGAACCACCTACCGGGATGTGCTTGTTGCCGCTTGTGGCGGGGTGTACATATTTGTTTGCACCGTCCGCAACACCGTCCAACTTCTTCTTATCGGCGGCACTCATCAGGCCAGCGCTCGTGGTGCTTGCAGCTCCATAGGTGGTGTTCGGCGGGGTCGTCCAAGCACCGGTCGAATCCAGCCAGCGCTGCGCACCCTTCGTCGGGCTGGGCACCAGTCCGCTCTTGCCATCCGCATCAACCGTTGCGCCGCTCATCACACTGTAGGTGGTATCCTTTTCGTTTACCCACTTAGCGGTACCGTCCGCGCTCCAACCCAAAATCTGGTTGGCACTGCCGCCTGCAGGGATATGCTTATTCCCGCTGGTTGTCGGGTGAATGTAATTCATCAGCCCGGCCAGTTTATTCTTCTCAGCAGTGGTAAAGTCGTTGGTCGAAAGTCCCTTGCCATCAACTTTGTCTACCTTGCCCGCCAGCAAAGCTTTAATCTTCTGACAAAAATAAAGCAGACCGTCATAACTCAAAAATTTCATATTATCCCCTCCTATTCGTCTTTGAATAAATTATCAATTTGGCTGTTGGTAATCTCGTCAATCACAGCTTCCGGGCTTGGGGTGTTGATAATCAGTCTCCCATCTGCATCCGCCGTCACGCTCGTAATGCCGGTGCCGCGCACCTTTACCGTACCTTTTGCCACATCACCATGTTTCAGCTCCAAATTGACTTCTGTGGCATCAGCCTTGCTGGCCCCAATTGTAAAATCAGTATCATTCAGCATTACCCAACCAGAGTTATAAATATATAAATCTCCGGGCGGCAGGTAATAAATCTTCCCGGCCAGCGGGGCCAATGGCAGCTCACTCACCCGTTCCAGATCGCTTCCAATCCGAACTCGCCCGCCGGCTGTGTCCCGGTAAGTGTTTCCCGTATCCAAGCAGCATACCAGCTGTCCATCCACAATAGGAGTTTTATCCAGCTGCGACTGTTGGATCTCGCATAAAGAAAGTTTTGACATCGTAAAACTCCTTTTTGTAACAATAAAAAAACCGCCTACCTGCGTACAGATAAGCGGTTTCGATTCAGTATTTAATTTGACAAATTTTGCATTGACAGTATAATAATAGCAGAACTAAGGCACCAACGTTTATTCCTTTTTGCCATATCTTCCTCATAGACGTAATAGGCGGTCAAACCTCCCATCTGCCGCAAGGCATTGTGGAGCGCCCTTACTTTGCCTTCCGGTAAATTTATTTTTGCCAGGAGGTGATGCTTATGCCGGATCTATCCTTTGTTGATACCATCGTCATTATTGGCGTTGTGTTCACTGGGGTACAAACTGTCGTAGCAGTTATCACGTTTTTTCGTGGTAATAAAAAGTAAAACCGCCCTGTCGCCCACAGAACGGTTTTTGCTATGATGGTTTAACTGTCATACATAAACTATAAACTGAGGTAGACCGTCTATGTCGGTGCCTTAGTTCTACTATTATTATATATTCAACATCGTTGTTTGTCAATACAATATAAAACCTTCGCTGCACAGTGCATGTTCTCCTTATTTCGCAAAACACTGGCCCTGCAGCGAAGGCTATTTTTATGTCAACTTGAAATAACTAACCGCTTGGCCGTCTCAGCCAATGGTTTTCCAGGTAATAGCGCCCTCAACAACCTTCACGCGGGTATCCATGGCAGTGTTCAGGCCGTCAGCATACGCCTTGGCGGCATCACGGGCAGCATTAGCCTTGGCGGTTGCGTCAGTAGCGGCAGCACCAATGGCCTCGCTCTTGGCGGCAGCCAGCTGTTCAGTGCTCACCTTGGCATCCCAGGTGGCCTTCTGTTCCTTGGTCACATGGATGTCGGCATTCGCAGCGTGCGTATCCAGGGCGGTCTGCACAGCCTTGATCTTTTTGTCAGCTTCGGCCTTGGTATAAGCATCGGGCACAGCAACATACAGGCCGTCTTCCTCCAGGGTGATGGAGTTGTCAGCCTTGGCGCTCACCTTTACCTTCACGCTGATCTTATTGTCGGTAGAAACAGTAACCTCAGCGGTGGAAGTTGCCAGGCCGGTGTAAACATCAATCAGGCTGCCAACCGGGATCTTGATCACATCGCCGCTGGTAATGGTCAGCTCAATGTTTTTGTCCTTGGCATTATAAGTACCGCTGGTCACAACCAGATCCTTGCCCAGCGCAATGGTCAGTTCGTCGCCGCCAAATACCGGCAGCTTGATGGTGCGGGTGCTTGCGTCATAAGTCGGTGCATGCACAACGCCAGTCAGGGTGGTAGTAACGGGGTCGCCGCCCTTGGCAACACTCAGCACGCCCTCATTGTAGGTAACATCGGTAACAAACACACCCTTGCCGCCAACAACGCCCGCAATCTTGGCATCAACGTAGTCGGCAACAGCCTTGGTGGTCGGCACATTGTCATCGCTGGCGCTGGCAGCCGGGATCTCAGTTACGGTGGCCTTGTTCAGCTGGATATAGCTGGTGCCATTGAACACATGCAGGGTAAAGTCGCTGGTGCGCACATAAACAACGCCCTGCACCTGGCCGGAAGCAGGCAGGGTGCTCACCAGCTTGCAGCTCTTGGTGTATTCAACTGCGCCCTTAAAAATCTGCAAAGTGTCAGTCAAGAAATACAGGGTGTCGTTGTCCTTTACCTGCAGGGCTTCAAACTTAGCTTTGGTACCATAATTAAATTTTACTTCTGCCATAATTATTTCTCCTTAAATTTCATGTTGTTTTTGTCGGTTAAAATTCCTGCCAAACAAATCCAGTGCTTGCAGTGCTGAACGGCTCAACAGCAAACTTCCCGGTGTCCAACAGCTGTACAATCCACGGCTCGTACTTGCCCTCGGTGTTTTTAATCATTACGGTCTGTCCGGCATAAGTGTCGCTGCTGTTGTTCAGCTGCTCATTGGCTTGCCCGTTGCTGTCAAAAACACGGGTACGGGGGCGGATCGCCTGTTTGCTCTTATCGTCACGGATGTAATAAAACTCCGATGTATCCTTGGTAATAACCAGGTCCTTCTCGTCAATAATTCCATTCGTAATTGCTGTATCCAGGTTTTCCGCGTTACCATAGCCCAACTTGCTTGTGGTTGCCATTCTCCCAACTCCTTTCTCCATTTGTCGCTATATAGAAAAAATGCAGGCGGCCAAGCCTTAAAACTCAACCACCCGCATATTTCCATCAGTTGTACTATCGCCACCGCCGCCGGTACCGCCGCTGCTCTTGATCTCTACCGCATTGCCAATCGGGCTTCCGTTGGCGGTCAGCTGCAGCATGTCATTCTTGTAGCTCAGGTTGTCGGCCTTGCTGTTCATCATGGTGTTGTTTTTGTCAATCATGGCCTTCAGCATGGCCTGCATCGCAATAATCCGCTGGTCCAAAGCATTCAGTGCTTCGTCCGGGATCGTGGCCGCCCAGTCGTAAACATCAACAATTTTAATTTCGCCCGGTCCAACCTTGCGGATGTACTGGGTGGTCCTTCCTTCAGCATCCATCTCAATGTTGCCAAAGGTCAGCTGGAACTCAATCACACCGGCCTCACTGGTCAGCGCTGTGTCAAAGGGCAGCTTATATTCCAGTTTGTTTTTATACAGCTCGTCACTCAGCGTCAAAAACTCGGTGCGGTATTTCTTGCTCACCGGCAACCGGTATTCCAGCATCACTACATAGTCGCGCATGTCTTTGCCCTTATATTCCGGGTCAGCCAAAAAATGCAAGGTGTCTACCAGCTTGCTCTGCTGCATCACGCGCTCCACCACACTGGCGGTCAGGGTATTGTCCTCGTTAATCAGGATCGTGTACATTGCTCGTCTCCTTTCCGCCCACAATGTAGTCAAACTCATTGCGGCTGATTTTGCCCTTGTGCCACAGCGCATTTAGGGTCGCTTCTTTTAATCGGCGATCCAAATATAACCGCCGCAAACTCTCCACAAAGTCACTCATAGCACACCTCCTTCAATCAGGCTCAGGGTATAAGCATCAATAATAGCCTCAGGGGTTTTGGCCCCCAAGGCTTTCAGCTTGTCATATTCGTAAACACTGATCTCCTCCAGCTGCACGGTGTCGTATCCTGCCGCCGGAATGTTATAGTATCCGTCCACATGCCAGATGTAGCGCCCATCACTGCTCACAATCCCTTCGGCATCATCTGCCGTGCAGTTCACCATAATCCCGTGTTTCGCCTGGTATTTCACAAAACTCAGGTGGTCAAGGGTATCAATCACCTGGCCGTTATATATCACCTTGTAATACATTTCGTCCCTCAACCTCCTTTACACGCTGAACATCACACGCACGCCATGCTGCTCATTCGGGGTAACATAGCTGTAAATCTGGCCGTCCGCTGCAACCTGCAAAAAGTAATCTGCATACTGAACATTCGGGCTGCGTGTCCAATAAGTGGTGGCCGCGCCATCATCGTCATAGCAGATTCGGCTCTGATTATCCGTCATGTAACTGATCGTTGTACCTTCATAAATATACGGCTCACTGTTCATGCTGGGGTTCAGCTCATATGCAGCCGGTATAAAGAAGTAACAGTCCGCCGTCACAATTTCCTTGGATGTTCCGCCCGCACTGGATGTCACTTTTACCTTTTGGATCAACTGCTGCCATCCAATCGGCAAGGCATTCGGCAGCCGCTTGTCCAGGTAGGTGCGCAGCGTTGCTGCGGGCCAACCGCCATTGTTGTAATAGCTGCTGGTAATCGGCATCTTGCGTGCCAGCGTATTTTTCGCCAAAAACGTCATTGCGCAGCGCTTGTTTGTGTTATCGCTTAAATAAAACTGCTTAAATCCGCACATCTCATATTCGCGGGTTTCATGCGGCCATGCAGCCAGCTTCCGGCAGGCATTGTCGCCCAGGTCTGCATACCAAACTTTCGCCCAGTACACATCACCCTTGGCAAACCGTTCATATTCTCCGTCATCTGCCTTGGCGCAACCAAACACCAGCGTTGCATTGGTCTGTGTAATTCGTCCACGGTTAATCTCGGTGTAAACAATGTCGTCACCGTAAATATTAGCCGTATACACATGCAGGTTGTTTTCGCCCTTCTTGTGGCGCATTACCACCATGTCACGGGTTCCAACTGTGGCAGCTGTTGCACTTTCGGTGCCCCAACTGATCTTGGCTCCATTATTATTCCAAATGCGGATGCCGTTCATGCCGTTGGTTTCAAAACACTGCATCAGCACAGCATTGGCCGTATCGGTTGTGGTCATCCGGTAGTCTACCGCCAGCACCCAGTCCCGGTCTTCCTTCAACAGCTGCACACCGGTGTCCACATAGTTGGTGCCATCAAAGATCTTTTTCTCGTTGATCAAAACCTTCTCTTCAATGTCAGAGTAGCTAAAGTCGTTGCCCATCGTAATGGTCACAGCGTCCTTGGGGCTAACCACCTTATTCTCCATACCAACCTTTTTCATTGCGTAAATCTCAACCGGGCGCAAACTACCAATCTCTTTGCCGTCAAAATAACCAGAAGTATATTCGCAGCTGTCATATACCGCATTGATGTCCTTGTCTCCGTTCACATATCCGCCCTTGTCCCAATGGTCAAACAGGTAGAACTTATAAGCACCTTCCTCCGCCGTGTAGGTCGGGGTATCGCCTTCGTACAACACCATGCTGCCATAGGGGGCAACTGTTTTCTGCTTCTCCGCACCATTGTTCAGGTAGCGCACGGTATACTTCCGCACACTCTCGGTATATTTGGCCGTTACGGTCTGGTTGGTAAATACTGTAACAAACTCTGTGTCCCATCCAGCATAGGTAAAGTCAGTGCTCACCGTGCTCTTCTTGGTCGGCTTCGGGATCGGCTTCTCCGCACGGGTCACAGGGTCAACAGCCTTACCACCCTTGTCAATGTACTGCACATCCAAAACTGTATGCTCATCATCATCATTCACAAAGGTCCAGGTAAACTGTTCCACCAGCGTGTTGTAGCTGATCTTCAAATCCGGCCACTGTGCATTAAACTCTGCCAGCTTCTTTTCACGCATAATGGGCACATGTACCTTGCCCTCCAGTACAGAGTGCTCGGTATTATAGCCGTTCTCATCCAGGCCGGTCATCGTGTACAGCCGGTCAAGCAGCGCTGTATCCTCGCATTCCCAATCAAGGCCAGTCAGGCGCACGCGGTTCAAACCTGTGCATTTTTCCAACATAGCTTTCAAGTCAATGGTCGGGCAGCTTTCCACAACCAGTGTGGTCAGGTTCTCATAGCCGTCAATCTTCAAATTGGTCAGGTGGTTCAGGTTCTGTGCCGTCAGGCTTGCAATCGCAGGCAGTTCAGCCTTTTCAATCTTGCCGCCCTTGGCAAATGCCACACCGGTAATACCGCTGCCGCCGGCATAAAAATCGATCAGGTTTACACATCCCGCCAAGCTGATGGATTTCTTCAGGTTTGGCACATTCTGCAAATTCAGGTGTTCCAGCAGCGTATTGTTGCCAACCGCAAAGTCGGTCATGTTTGTGTTGCGGTAGCCTTCGGTACCGTTGCCAACCTTCAAGTCGGTCAATTTCGCACCATGGCTAAAATCAACATACCCAGGGTAAAATCCACTAATGTCGCCAATGCTCTGTATCAGGCTGGCATTGTAAACATAAACCTCGGTATCGTTCATGGCTGCAATCGGGCACTCAATCGTGTAGGTCTGGCCGCGCTTGCCGCGCATTTTTACCGGGTTGGAGCCATACAAAACACTCACATAGGTATCTGCATACGGGCGAATATGGAACGTACCGTCTGGCTGCACACCTGTCCAGTTGGTCGGGGTATAGCCGCGGATCGTCATATCATCAGCCGTGCAGGTCGTACCGCTGTACTTGCTCGCAATATACTTTTCCTGGTACTTCTGGTACTGGCGACGCTGGTGGCGCTTGTTGCCGTGCATCATCGGCAGGTAATTGGTTGTTCCATTGTCTTCATAGGTGCGGAAATATTTGCGCCGCATGTCCATGATCCAAAGCTTTTCGGGCTTCACATCCTGGTACGCCTCAATCTTGCGCAAAATACGGTTTGCACTCCAGGCCAAAGCGCTCTCACGGTTCAGGTACATCTTCTGCAAGTCGTCCGCAAAAAGATCTCGTACCTTGCACCACAGCTTGCTGTCTGCCGCGTTAAACACGCTCTTGGTGCCAATGGTATCGGTGTCCTCATAGCCGTAAGTCAGTGTCAATCCGCCCTCATTGTCGTTACCTTGGCAGGTATCGTTATCATAATCCATGCAAAAATCCCAATGGATCAGATCTTCTGTGTGGGGGAACACATTCTTGGCGCGGTTATCCACCATTGTGTGGCGCTCAGTGAACAGATAATAGAACAGCACACTGTCCTTGATGAAGTGGTCCTCAAAGTGGGTCTTAAACTCTTCGTCATCTGCATTTACTACCCAGGTCAGCAAGCTCTGCCAGGCATTCTTTGCCGCCTGTGTTTCTTCCTCGGTACACTTTTTGCTAATATAGCGGAACTCAAAGCTGTGGTCGCCGTCCCAAGTTTCCTGGCTCAGATCATCACTCAAAAAGCGGGTCTGGGCATCGGTATTGTTGTCAATCTCAACAATAACTTCCTTGTGGTTTTCGGGGTCCATGCCCTGGGTGTCATTGTTCTTCTTGCTGTTGCCAATATCACCGCAAGCGTAAAAATGCCACTGGCCGTCCTTAAACACCGTCGCGTTCTCCACGTCCGTCTCCTGAATAAACACCACGCACGGGTAAAACGCCATCGTGTCGCGCACCTTCGGGTTCTCTTTCTTTGCCTTGCGGGTATATGGGTTAAACGTGTTGTAATCATCTGCAATGCAGGCGTTATTTGCGTTTTCAGAACTTGCAATGTTTACCTTGATATTAAAATATTTCTCCGGGATACTGTTCTCTGTTAAGGTATAGGTGCTGCCGGCGCTGTCGTCGCCAAACGTAAATCCGCCGGAACAGTTAATGTCAATGTTTCGGCCGCTCTCGCCATACGCATTGGAGCTGGTGCCCTGGCCTTTATGGCTGCCGGTCGCAGTCCAGTTATCCTCCACAGCGCGTCCGTTCTTGTAAATCTGCTGGATGGTGGTATTAAAAACCTCATTCTTTTTGCCGGTCGTAAAGGTCGGGGCGCTGATCTTGATAATGCGCAGGTCCGGGCACTTCTCGGCCAAAAGGTCAGCATCCAGCTCTCCGCTCACATTGGTAATATCGTTGCGGTTATAGCGTTCAATCATCAGCTCGGCGTTCTTGGCATCCGCAATAAAGTTGTCCAGGATCTCATCGTCTGACAGCTCCATGCCGTAGGTTTTCATGCGGTATACCTGCACATCACAGTCCGCAGAGCCAATCGTAATGCCAACCGGGCTTGCCTGTGTAAAGTTGTCGCTTGCATCGTACAGTTCCACCTTACAGGGGATACCGTCGCACCATAGCACCATCTCTTTATACTTGCTGTCCGGCAAAATATTGAACTCAAACTCCAAAAAATCATCTTCGCAAATCGGCAGCTCAATGCGGTTCTGCTGGCTGGTCAGGGTAATCTTTTGTGCCTGTACCGTCAAACCAACGTTGCCATTTGCGCAGGTTAGCGCCGTAGCATCGTAGTCTCGCACATTGGTGGTCTTAAACACCAGCTTAAAGTTCTTACCCTTCTTTTTGGCATCGTCCGCAAACAGCTTATAATCCAGCGTGGCGGTAGTTCCGGCTTTCACGCAAAAGTAAGTGTCGCCGTCCTCATCAATCTGGTAGCCGCCATTGCTCCAGTCAAAGTTGTCGCTTACCGTCATCGCGGTATTACCATCGGTCCACAGACGGTTTTCGTCCGCATTGGTTCGGCCAGCCGGGTTAAAGTCAAACATCAGGTTGGTTTTCACCGGCTCAATGTTAATACCCAGCTCGGTAATTTTTGCATTGATGGTCTTTACCGTCTCGCCGCAGGTAATGGTCAGCACATGGCTGCCAATCTCGCTGCTCTTGTACGTCCAGGTCTGTTTGGTGCGTCCTACCGTCAGCTTGCTGGCAACAATGCCATCCACAGCCAGTGTCACATTGGTGTTGCTGCTGGCCGGGTCATACACGGTATAGCTGATCGCAACATTGCTGTACTGCTTGGCACTGTAATCCAGCACGGCGCAACTAATAATCGGGGTATTATTGCCCTCTTCCACCCACATAATATCGTGGCGCAGGGTGTTGCTTGTCACCTGTTTGCCATTGATCTCCGCCGTCATGCTCACTTCCAGCAAGTGGCTGCCGTGCTTCTGGGCGGGCAAATTGTAGGTCATCTGGCGGCCTGTCACTGCAGTGCTTGTTCCGCCAATCGCCTTGCCATCCAACTTAAAGCTGATGTTTTTGGCAATATTGCCATATGGAGTAAACCGGTAAGTTACTTCGCCGGAATAAAAAAGAGAGTCATCAAAAATGCTCTCCAAATAAAACTCAACAACATTAACCGACCAGTTCTTGCTGCCCACACTGCCCATGCTGTCCGTAACCTGCAGCCGCACGGTGTTGTCACCGCTGTGCAAGTATTGCGTCACATCAAAGGTGTTCTTGCCCTGGGTGATGGTCGTGGTTGCCACCTTGGTGTTGCCCACATACCAGTTGCCAGTCGCATTGCCGGTGTCATCGCCAGCATTGTCCACACTCGTAAACTTAAAGCTGATCAACGCACTGTCACCCTGAACTACAGTCAAGCTGCTGTCACCAATTCGTTCAATGGTAATGGTGCTGGTTGCCTCACCGCCACCACCGCCACCACCTTTAATGGTAACAACAGTCTTGGTTGTGCCGTCTTCCAACAGGCTCAAATGACCGTCATCACTGGTGTAAGTAATGTCGTACTCATGGCCGTTGCTGGGCTTAATATCTTTGATCTTTTCCTGGATCTCTGCAATGTCGCTGTTGGCCGTATCCACACTGCCCTGCAAAGCTGTCACGGTATTCTTGGTCACAGTTAAATCATTGGTAAATCCATCCAGAGCAGTTTTGTCCGCCTTATCAGCCAGCAGTTTGTTGGTTGCTTCCTTATTATAATAATCACTCTGCAAGGTGTTCGGCAGGTCGCCCACACTATCCTGCAAAGCTTTCACGGCCTCGTTGTTGCTGGTCTTGTATTCATCCAGCGCTGTGCTTACCGGGTTTACTGCCGCGCTGATCTTAGCATCCACCGTCTTGCCATATGCGGTCGTCCACTCTGCGCTGGGATCGGTGCTCAAGGTTACAGTTTTAATCACTGCATCGCCGTTATAAAATGTTAAAGCACGGGTGCCCGCATCATACGCACAGTTAAAAGCCGCCAATCCGTCGATCCCAGAAATCTTACCTTCCAACAGTGTAACAAAGCTGTCCACTTCTTCCTTGTTATAATACTTGGCAAGCTCCGTGGTCAGCTCAGTTTTCTTGGTGTAGTTGGTGTCAAGGTCACTCTGCAGCTCCTGTTTAATTCCTGCTGCCGCATTCTGGATCTTATTATCCACACCCGCCGCAGCGTTGGCTGCATCCTGTGCGCTGGCCTGTGCGGCACTGGCATAGCTGGAAGCCTGGCCAACCTTCTCGTCCATCAGGGCAACAAAGCTTGTGTACCAGTCGTTATCCGGTTCCACCATCTTGGTACCACTCAAAGCCTCCAAGATATTCAACTCGCCGTCTGGTCGTGTGCGCCACATATAGGTTTCGCTGCGTTCATTTACACCGGTTGCAGTGATCTCAAAGCGCACGGTTCCCTTCTTGCTTGTCACACTATTTGTAACCAGCCAATAGAACCGGATCGTATCCTCGTTGTAGGTAACATTGATCGGCGTGGCATATGCTTCCTGCCCGTCCACATTCAGGTAATGTACCTGCAGCATCATCTGCATCAAATCAATGCCGTCATATCGCCGCGGCATCTTAAACGGGATCACCTGGCTGTTGGTTTCCTGGGTAATGTTGATCTGGGTCTCGTCCATCACAACATTTTTCATCTCGTCAATGGTCGAAAACGCATCGTCGTTATATTGGCTGTACCACAGGTATTTTTCACTGCGGGTGTAGCCGCCGTCATCATTGGCCTGCGCCTGTGGCATATCAACCACCGCGGCCATGGGGGCAGCCTCAGCCTGCAATGCCACTGGCTCTGCTTTGGCCGCCATCTCAGCCGCCATCCGTTTCGACTCTTCAAAACTTAATGCCATGTTTTCCTCCTCCCCTTTCTATTTTCAAACAAACAATACAATATGGGCGTGGCACTTATCGCCATCACTGTTCAGCTTCACGCGCCATTGGGTGTATGCTGTGGATGTGTTCAAAGCCTGCTGCTTGTATACAGCCTGCAGTCCGCTTCCGCTGTCCCACACATCCGTCCAGTTGCTGCCGTCGTTGCTGGCCTGTACCCACACTCGGTTAAGTCTGTTTTCTGTTCCGGTCTTACTCACACTGACCACAACCCATGCGTGCTGGCAACCGCCAGTCGTCACCACGTTGCTGTAATGGTCGCCGTTGGTTGTATCCTTATCAATCGTTGCAATTCGGCCTCCGGCTTTACCAGTCAGGTCGGCAATGCTTTCGCCGTTCACAATCTTATCTTCTGTGCAGCCAATCCCTTTGCGGAAATCGGCCAGGTTCACGCGCACTTCCGGTGCCCAAAAATTGCCGTCACTTTTGTATGCACCCTCGTCAATATTACGCAGCGCAAAATACTCGCTGTCGGTTCCAAAACCCATGTCATGGGCAAAGCCATAGCTACGCCGGGTCAGGGTACCCTGCGTGCAGTTGCCATTCTTATCAATAAACTTCTTGTCGCTGGCCACATCATTGGCGGTTGCCGCATTGGTGGTATCATCCTCCAACAGGGCTTTGGCCGCCGTGCTTGCGGTTCCCCACAGCCACATCACGTTATCGTAATAGCAGCCACTGTAAATATCGTTGGTTTTCTGGTTATCTGTGGCTACACACAGCCGGGTCACACCGTCCTTTTTCTGCACGGTCATCTTGGTGCTCTCGCGCTCGCCGCCCTGCAGCTGGGTCGTGGCAGAATAAGTCTTGATAGATCCTTTCACCAACTTGCCATCTACCCAGGCAGTTTTTCCTTCCAGGATAGATTTTTCATCCGCAGTGCCCGGCGTATTGCTGCCCAGCCCGCTTGCGCTGATCGCACCGCCGCTGTAATAGCCGGCCTTGATCTGGTAGCTCTCGCCGTTGGCCAGCTCTGCCGTTACATTGCCGTAATTCTGCATGGTACCGGTTTTCAGGGTTTTGTTCTTGCTGTAAAATGTCTGTCCTGCCAGCACCTGGTCCGGCAAAGCAGTCGTGGCAGCCAGCTTGGAAGCCCCAATGCCGCTGCCGTTAGTAAAATTTACAATGTTTCTCCTTGTATCGTACTGAAAAATCACCCACTGCCCAGCACCAATCGCACCGTCACCCAGTTTCTCTGTGCCGCAGTAGGCGTTGCTGGTCATGTCTTTGCCATTGATCACCAGTCTGTGCCCGTCACTGAACGCCGTGGTAAAATATGCTTTGCCGTTGGCTGCGTTGCTGTAACTGCTGCCGCTCTTGCATGTCAGGGTATGGGTCCCGCCGCTGTAACTGTAGCTGTATTCATGGATCATCATGTCGGGGTCAAACTTGCCGTCAATGATGTAATTCACCGCTCCGGCATAATGCTGTTCCAGTGCAGTAATCGCATGTTTCACATGGTTAATGTCCGCCGCCTTAATAATGTATTTGCGCAGGCCGCTGTTCTGGTTCAGGTAATTGCTGGCCTCGGTATACTTGCCGTCTGCCAGGTACTTGGTGTACTGGGCTGCCGCTGCGGCATGGCCGCTGTCCAGGTCGGCATTGTCTTCAAACGTATCAATACCTTCCGGGAACTTTGTATAGGTATCTGCCATTGCTTATCACTCTCCTGTTTCATCTTTTACAGGGTACGGGTAATACGGGTAAAACCTCATCAGCGTCACATCCATCGTTCCCTGCCCCAAGCTCTTGTCAATCTTTTTAATAATAAATTGCACGGCTGTCTTGCCGCCCATGTAACGCGGGCAGTATTCAACCTTGGTGTTCACATCCAGCCACGGCACCAGCAGCATCTTCACCGTAATGCTGTCGGTCAATCGCGCCCGCTTCCATAGCTCGTATTCGGCCACATCCAAAATGCCGTCATCTGTGGTGTAATTGTCGTATTCACCGCCGCTCAAAACCACATTGCGTCGGCCAATTCGTTCAATACTGAACGGGCTGTTCAAAAACTGGTCGTCCTCCTCATACCCTTCAATATTCGGGTTGGCGGTACTCACAACCTCCAAATTCTGGCAGTTCTCGGTTTCTTTTAGCTTGTCCAGCTCTTCCGCGCTCGGTTTTGTATCTTTCAGCATCACCATGGCGTGCGGCTGTACCTGCCCATAAAAATAAAAGCGCCCTTTGCCGCCATTCTCATTCGGGGAATAATCGGCATCGTAGCGCACCACATATTGTACTTTTGGTTTCATACAGTCCTGCTTGGCCTTTTTGTTATTGCCGGCTTCATCTGTGCTGATGGTATACAGGCTCAAAACATCGGTCACAACCGCATCGCTACTCTCTGTTGCTTTGGCGCTGATCTTCATCTGGTACCCTTTGTCGGCATCGTACAGGTCGGCCACATTGTCCGGCGGCGTAAACAAAATCAGTTTCTTACCGCTCAATGCCAATCCAACCACGTTTAATGTTATGGTTTTCTTTGTCGTGTCCACCACCAGGTCTGTGCAGCTCACATCCGGGCTTGCCGCAGCGCCAAACACTTCTACGCAGTTTCGCACCTCGCTGTAATCCACCGTTGCGTCTTCGCTGATGATCAAATCATTGAACACATCAGCATTCAGCACCAGCGGGTCATCCTCACAGCTTGGGATCTGCTGGCATTTGAACACATCATCCTCAAAAAATATTTCAAACGGGTAATATAAGTCCCGCAACTGTGTCAAAATTGTCCACACACTGGTCGCCGCATCAAACTCCTGGTCATAAGGGATCGTTCGGTTCCAATATTCTACAAATACTTTGTTGATCCCCACTTCCTGTAATAGCTCCACCATCGCCCTGCGGATTCCGCCCCCGGCCTTAAACACGGTTTTAATACCTGTCAGCTGTCCGGCCAACGTGTCATTCAGCATTGCTGTCAGGTCCATACAGTTAATGGTCAGGCTCCGGGTCTGCGTGTCATAGTTGTATCCGTTCTGGCTGAACACATATACCCCCTGGCTGTACCAGATAATATCGTCCAGCATCGGGGTCTTCACACCAATGTAAATCCAAACGTACTTGTTCATCCACTCGCTCTCGCTGTACTGACTGATCGCATGTTTCTCGTCCAGCACAATGGTCGAAGTGTACGTTCGCCGGATGTCCGCATCTGCATCTACGGAAATTCTTCCCTCGGTCGTAATGCCCTGCAAACTGTCAATCGTCTTCATCCGATCGTTCAGCAGGTCAATGCGGGTGTACAGCTCAATGTTATGGGAGTATAAGGTTCGTATGTCTTCTGTGCTTGGCACATACATCGCGCATCAACTCCCTTCAATATCTTCTGCAATAAACCCGTTGCGGTACAAATCAGTGCTGCTCTCCAAACTGCCAATCTCCACAAAATCAAAAGCCACGGCAACCTTGTCATAATGGTCGCTGTAGCTGACACTCGGCTGGTTAATAATGTTCGCCATCCAGCTGCGTCCGTCAAACAACTTCAAGATCTTCGGCTTCTTGTTGGTACACCAGTCCACAAACTGCTTGCGATACCGGGCACCGCCATCCCCGTCATAATCATCCGTGTCAAAACTGTATTTCAGCACAGTGGCCGTAAAATTGCCCTGCTCATAGTTCAGGTCGCTGCCGTAAATCACATACGGGTAACGGCTGCTCATAGTTTCCACCACACTGTTTGGCTGTGTTCTGGTCGTGCTGGTCACGCTGGCATCAAATAACAGGTGGTAACTAATGTCTCCGTCCGTCAGCACCGCACCGTCAAAGCTGCTCAAAATCTTGTTCGTGAACATGTCCTGCTCGGCATCGTCAATAATCGGCACAAACGCATACTCATACTCGGTGTTGCGCCCGTCTGCGTACCAATCAATGTGTACCCAGTTGTTCAGTTCTTTTTCCCATTCCTTCAGGGTTTCATCATTCACCGGGGTTGGCCGGTGCTTGGTCGCCAGGGTAATCCAGTTGTAGGTTCCAACCCGGCGTCGCTTTAACCGCATCTCACTGATCTGTTCCGCCCGGTAGCGCAGGTTGCCGCCCAGGGTATCACCGTTAAAGGCCGCATAAATGGCCGTTTGGGCCTGCCATCCATTGTCCAGATTGTACTTGCCGTAATCCTTGACGGCATCGCGGCTTAACAGCAGATCGTCATAAACACCGTTCTGCAGCTTCAGCACATTCAGCGCCTCATTATAAGGTGGGTATGGCAAAATCGCATTCTGTCCCATCAAAATATCGGCTCCCACAATCATTCCACACCCCTCCTTTACTCCCAGTGCAGCTCAAACAGGCCGCCCTGGTTTTTCAAATACACCTTAAACCAACCATTTGGCGCACTGGTTTTTACATTGCTCTGCAAACAGTATCCGCCGCAGGTCAGTTCCAGGTAATAACATGTTTTCTTTTCGTTCGTCTGGTAGTTGTAAGCATTGCTGCTGTAATCGTCCGCAATGTCGCGGCGGCACAAAAACAGCTTCAAAGCATACGGGTCTTCGTCCATTGTCGGCATACTGATCCCGTTGCTCCGTTTGTTCCACAGCCCAATTAGCAGCTTGTTCCAGCGGTCGCTTCTCATGTTCAGCCCCAGGGCATAGCTGCTGTCCACCACGCTTCCTTCTTCCACATGGCTACCCTGTACCTTAAATCCGTCTTTGAACGTCATGTCGGCCTTAACCGGGTCGGTGTCGTCCACCGTCAGGTCTACTGCCTGGTCCCCGGCCGATCCGCTTACATAGTGGTAGTCGTCCTTGTTGTCGTTGCGGTCCTTGCCCTCAATCGTTACAACATAAGATTTCACCCAAATGCAGCCCTCTTCATAATGGTTTTCCAGCGCCACAGCCGCATAGCCGTCACCGCCCACATAACCAATCAGCAGCTCACAAAATCCAGTGTCCAGCTTCATGCCGTGCTGGGTAATGCCCTGTGCTCTGGCGTAATAAGTCGTGTCATTGCGTAAGTTGCTGATGATATACGCCTTGTCCGGCACCCGCAGCGTCTCGCTGCTCTTCACCAGGCTCTTGCTGGCATCATACAGTTCAATCGTATATTCGTTCAGCTCTTCGCCCTGGGTGCTCTCGTATTGCACTGTAAACTCAAAAGCACTGTATTCAATGTTGGTTTTGTCCTTGGTGCTGATCTCTTTGAACTTAAATACCGGTGTCTCCACACAATAAAACAGCAGAATGTCGCTCCATTCGCTCCACGCACTGTCCTGGCCGCACACCCGTACCTTAATGCCAAACGCCGCGCTGCTGTTTGTAATGCTGCTGGCCTTCAAAGTAAACTCGGATCTCTGGGTACTCACCTCACCGCTCTGGTAAGTTGGGCTGCCCAGTTCTTCTGCACTCATGGCATTGGCCCAAATTTGCGCCTCCACCTTGGTAATCACACCAATGTATCGGAACCGGAATGTATAATCTTTTGTCGCATCAAATGCTGATACGGTATATAATGCTGGTTTGCTCATCCTCCCGCCACTCCCCTCCCTCTCTAAATAACAAAAGCCGCCCAACCAATCAAGGTCAGGCGGTTATTCTCATCTTTCAATCATGCTATTAGCTTATATTTATTTTACGCTTTCTTCCGGCTTATCCTTTGCTGCATCTGCCGGCGTATCCTCAACCTTTTCTGCCGCAGCCTTCTTAGCCGCTTCCATCTCTTCTTGTATCGCGCTCTTGCGGATATTCTGCACATCACGCAGCAAGCTCTCCAAAATCAGCTCCACTGCATACGGCGGCAATCCAACCTGGTTCACACCGTCACAAATGTAAGTCTTCAATTGTTCGCATTTCAAATTAAAATTTTCCATCATAAAATCTCCTCGTCAAAATTAAACCAAAATGCCGCCAATAAACCGCAGCCCATGCTGTTTCAACTTCACATCTGTCACATAACCCTGCGCATTTTTTACAAGCTCAATTCCGTATACAAACGGTACGGCCTGGGTGTTTGCGTCAAGAGTGGTTACTTCTTTGCTACCGTCCCAGCCTAAAGTTTGGCCGCCCCAGTTGGTGGTGCCGTCATAGATGTACATAGAGTTGCCATTCCCATATAGCTGGACATTACCTCTAAGCTGTGTGGTTGAAAAATCAATAACAAATCGTCCGGAAGTATCAGACTCCTTTTGCGCAGTCAAGGTTCCAATAGCATTATTAAAAGTAATCCGTTCTGTACTCAGTCCAGCCTTAGAAAGCGATGACATGGATGATGAACTGGTAACTTCTCCGGCCCTGAATGTAATAGAAGAACCATCTAATACCATTGTATTTGTGTGAGTAGTGGTTTTTTCTGTATCATCATACTGGTAAGTATCAAGCTTTAACATAGCATCTGCAATCTGCACCACATTTTCTGTACCATATGTTTCATCGTAGCCGCTCAATCTGGCAAGCGTATTATCCCCAGACTTAATAATAATAGAGTTCTTATCCAATGTTGTGACGAACTTGTTATCCGTAGTATGAATTTCCGAATTGTTCAAATCAAAATATACACTACCATCCTTAGAACTTAACTTGCCGCTCTTTATAAGGTCAGTAGATATTTCACCAGATTTAATATAGGTTGCATTAAAATACACATTGCCATCCTCAATAAACATACCCTGGCTTGCTCCATTATTGGTCAGTCGGTTAAAGATGTCCTCCTGTGTCAGCTTCTTATCAACCGCATCAATCACTTCGTCCTTGTTCGTGTAATTGTCTTTCTTGCCCCAGTCTCCGGCATCATATGCCTCGCCTTTCGCCTTGGGTTTTCCACAAACAAGCACTTCTGCCCCCGTGTACCACAAATCACCTTCGTCATACGGCGGATCGGGGTGTTCGTCCTTGCTGGCATCTGCCGTAAACACACGCCGCTTTCCATCCGCCGTATCCTGTGCCTTGCTGGCCGCCTCAAGTGCATTGGTTACATCTTTGTCCTGTACCAGCTCCCACTTGTAGCTGCCATCGTCACCTTTCATAAATCGGTATGCTTTGCCTGTCTCTGTGTTATAAAACAGGTCATCCACATGTTTTTCTTTTTCTTCATCTGTCGTCCAGCTCTTGGCCGGTTCGTTATCCAGCGTGGGGTCATAGGCATAAAAGTGCTGCTCGGCCTTGCTGTCAATCTGGTCCTGCATATCTTTCGTTACACCATCCACATAATTTTTCATGTCATCTTTGCTGGCGTAACTATCTTTTTTTACCCAGTCGCTGGCATTATATTTGTCACTGGCCGTGCGTGCTACCGTACAAACCAGAATGTCTTCCCCATTAAACCACAAATCGCCCGTGTCATACGGCGGCTCCGGGTGTTCCCCTTTGCTGGCATCAGCCGTAAATACCTGGCGCTTACCATCTCCGGTATCTTGTGCCTTGCTTGCGGCTTCCAGCGTATCCAGCGTTTCCTTATCTGTCACTTCTACCCAGCTGCCGGTTTTTGTTTCTTCGTTGTATGTCCACTGCCAGCCTTTCTTACTGTCGGTGTTATAAAACAAATCGCCATTGTGCGCTTTCTTTGTAGTGTCGTCTTTCCAGCTCATAGCAGGCCAGTTCTCAAGCGTTGGGTCATAGTTATAAAAATACTGTTCAACCTTGCCGTCCACCTGTTCCTGCAGCTTGTCAACCTTATTCACATAATCTTTCAGGTCTTCCTCAACCTTGTCCTGCTTCAACAGGTTCCGGTCAATTTCATACGGCTTAATGTACAGCCGCTTAAAGTCGTTCTGCGGGGCAATCACAGCCACGGCATCGTTCACCTGGAACAGCGCATTGCTTGCAATGGTGTATTCCTTGCCAAAAGCCGCCACCACATAGCCGCTGTGGTCATCCAGCACCTTCACAATCGTGCCAACAGCTGTACGGTCAAACTTGGCATTGTTAATCAGTCTCTCGCAGTAACGCTTCACCTCTTTTGCCAGGTCTTTCAGCCCCGCAATGGCATCATCCAATGTGTTCTTCGCCATAGCTTTTCCTCCAAAATAAAAAGCCGGGCAGCCACATAGGCCACCCGGTATATCGTCATCGGTATTATCGCTTAAACCAATATTTCTTTACATCTGATTTTTCATCATAACAAAGCTCAACGTATTTAATTTCTCCTCTGGGAATCATAACAATTCGGTCATCCATTGTTGTAAGGGCATTACCCTCTTTATCTAAAACATCATATCCAGATAAAAGTAATACGTTCTTTTTATCATCCATTCCAACATAAGAACCACTAAAATCGTTCTCGCAGTCTGTATAGACTACCATATTGGTTCCACGTTTGTAGTCAATAACATCTTCCCACACGCTATCGCTTGGGGACCATTTGAACAGCTTATGCAACACCTGCTTAATTTTCACATTCCTGCGCATAACAGAAAGAACGGCAGCAAGAACACAGGCCACAATGTACTGTAACTTCTTGGTTGGTACCACCTGCATAAGCAGAAAACTAATTACCACAGAATAAACTAGGTAATGTTGAGGCAACTGTTTGTCAAGCAGCCTGTTATAAATCCATAACATCAATAAACCAGGCACCACATACTGCAAAATAGCAGGAATCATGGCAACTAGCTCGTTTAAGTATTGTGTTATTTCCATCACTTATTTTCCTTTTTGTCCTCTGCCTTTTTCCAAGAGGAGCTATTTTTATTGTTCTTGGCTTCTGGGTTAAAAGTAAACTCCGTGTTCGGCTTGTTTTGGCTCTCAGCCTTTGCCATAGGTACAACACTTCCTACTTTATTATAATAGGGTCATTATACCATACAAAAAGCCGGACAACAACAATCTGTTACCCGATGTAAATTGACTTAATTATTTGACATACTCCCCATGTCTAAAGTCAAGGGATTCTAACCTCTGAAACATAGAGATTGTGCTTCAACGGAGCTGCTGGCTGATCCAGTCTTAACGCTCCTCCACAGTGGACGATGCCCCGTCCACAAGTTTGATTAAATTTTCAGGCGGGAATGCCCAGCTGGGTCAGCCCCATCCGTTTGATGTTGATAGCTGCGTTCGTGTCTCTATTCAGCGTGGTGTGACAGCAATCGCATATCCAGCTGCGTTGTTTGAGTGCAAGGTCTGTATTGATAGTCCCGCACACATGGCAAACCTTGCTGGATGGTGCCCACCTGTCGATTTTAACAATGGTGGAGCCGGCATTGCTGGCTACCCACTCAAGGATGGATACAAATTCCGCAAAAGCAAGGTCAGAGACCTTCCGACCCCACAGGTGTTTCATCCCATCGAGATTGAGGTCTTCGATGCAGATGATGGCGTATTCTCCAACTAATTCATTAGCAAGATTGAAGAACCAATCGCGCCTGCGGTTGCTGATGCGCTGGTAGATACGCTCCAAGTTGCGAATTGCGCGTCGGCGGTTTCGGCTGCCTTTCTGGCAGCGGGATACCGCACGATGGGCATCTCGCAGTTCATTGAGCGATGCTTTATACCACTGGGGCGAGTCTATAACAGAACCGTCATCCAAATTGAGGAAATGCTTCAAACCGAAATCCATCCCGACAGCTTTACCTGCTCGCGGATAGATATCGTTACATTTCTGTTTGGTGACGATGATGAGATAGATTTCTCCCAGCGCATTGCGTTTTACAGTGAGAGTTTTGATAGTCCCCTCAACAGGGCGAGATTTGCAGTATTTGTACTCCCGTCCCATGATAGTGACTCTGTTACCAGTGTGGAAAGCATACCCCGCCTGCTTGAGTGTAAAACTCTTGTATCGTTCACGCTTGCAAAAATGGGGCGGGGACTTTCTGCCGTGTCGTTTCTGTTTTACATGGTTAAAAAATACCTTGTAGGAATGGTCAATCCGCTCCACCACATCCTGGATAGCCTGGCTACCAAGGGCCTGCCACTCAGGATGGAGTGTCTTCTTAACCTTCGTGATATGCTTTTCCAGCTTGTTGGCAGAAAGGTGCTTTCCGTACACACGATAGTATCTACGGTGCATCGCAATACAATAGTTCCAGATGGAGGCGGCAATGTTGATACCGTCATCCAGATGCTTGTTCTTCTTGTTTTTATACAGTTTGAATTTGTATGTCTTGATGACGGTACGCATTTTGTCACCTCGATTCGTTTTTAAGATGTTTTAATGATACAACAATATTTTGTGGAAAGATTTAGGCGGCTTATATCCCCATGCCTAAAGGCAGGGGGTTTACGCCGATTTTTGATAAGGGACCTAACCGCTGATTCCTCTCGGTTGGTTTCCCTCTGTCCTGTTTGTAATTACCGCTTGCTGAACTCCTGCGCCATAATGGAGCCAATGTTCTGGTGCAAAATACGGCCAAAATTCTCAACGTCATTCACACCGTTCATCACAATGTTAATGTCGCCAATGTGTACGCCGCTGCTGCCAGCACTGGCCAACTCAGCGTTCACATTCCCCATCCGCTTCAAAATAGCACTCTCCACAAAAGCTTCCGGGTTAATTGCCGCGCTGAACAACCGGCGGGTCAGGTTTCCCGGCACAACGCCGTCCCCAACCTCCAGGCTGGTATAGCGCCCGGCTTCCGGCTGCCGTACAACAATCTCAGGCCCAGCCTCATCAACACGCGCACGTTCAAAGGCCGCAACGTTCATAATGCCGGTTGCATGGCTGGATGTACTGCTGGATTTTGTCGTTTTTACCTCGGCCTGGGCAGCCTTCTTTTCCTTGTCCAGCTCGTCGCTCTTGGTCTGGTACTCTTCCTCAACAACATCAATTTTCAAGCTCAAATCATTGATCTCTGCAGTCTTTTCCTCAATCTGCCGCAAAATATCAATGTAGTGGTTCTTAAAGTTGTCAAGCACATCCGTCCGCTGTCCCAGGATCTTCTCTTCCCAGTCTGCCCCAAGCCGTGCCACCGTGTTAATCCGGTTCTGCTCCGTCTCGTAAGCATCTGCAACCTCTTCCCACTTGCTCTTGTAGTCTTCCAGCTGGTCAATCAACTTCTGGTTTTCCTTAATCTGGTTTTCCACATGGTCGGTGTTGCTCATGTTGTTCATGTAATCAGTTGTGATCTTATCAATCATCGCCTGATCCATGTTCAAGATCATCTGGTCTGCATTAGCGCCGTACAGCTGCCGCAAAATTGCAACGTTTTTACTGTTGGTGTATTCGTTCTGGCCTTCACTCAGCTTATCTTTGTATTCATCATAAGCGTCAATCTTGTCTTGCAGTTCCTGCTTCTTGTCTTCCAGCTCTTTTTCAAGCGCGGCCTTCTGGTCCTCCAGGGCCTTCTGGGCATCCTCCTGCTCTTTCTGGCGCAAAGCATCGTTGTAATCTTCTTCGGCGCTCTTGACCTCGCTCTCGTCAGCCTCCCAAACAAAGCCTTTGCCTTCACGATATACACGCACGCTGCGGTTCGCTTTGGCTGCATCCATGGCCGCCTTTTTACGGGCAAGCTCAATCGCCTTTTCCTGGGCATCGTTGGTTTCGTTCAGCTTATCCAGCTCATCCTGCAAAGCGTCAATCCGCGGCTGGTAGCTGTCGTCCAGCGCCTCCTGCTCCTTCTGCAAAGCTTTCGTCCGCTTTTCAATCAAGTAGGTAGCGCCGTTCATGGCAGCATCAAGGTTGTTTTTCTCGTCTTCCAGCTGTTCTTTCAGGTCGTCCCACTGGTGTTCCAGTCGGTCAATCTCTTTGTCAATCCTAGCTGTTATGGTTTTAACAATCCCGTCAAGTGTCTTTTGCTCGCTTTCCAGGCTGTCCTTAATGCTCTCCAGCTCTTTCTTTTGCTTTTCCAGCGCCTTTTTCTGGGCTTCATATGCCTCTTTTACAGCATCCGCTTCCGCTTCAATCCGTTCAAGGTTTTTCTGTGCCGCCTCAGTTGCCGCCGCAGTAGCAGTAGCGGCCTTTGCATTTTTCTGGAACGTTGTACTTGTGGCCGGATTGTTTTTTGGAATGTAACCACCGCCGGTAATCGTTCCACTGGTTAGAGCGTAAGCGTTACCCTCCGCCATGGCCATTCCGCGTGCGCCCACAAAGCCATTTTTCAGCAGTTCTTCGCTCTTTTGGTGGTCAAATACAATCGCGTCTTTGGGTAGGTTCACAAACTCAGCACCATGCTCGCCAACCGTGTACCATTTGCCGCTGTGCGGGTTTACTACCACTTCATAACCAAGCTCACCAACCAGTGCTCGTTCAGCTCTAGCTAATCCGCCATTGGTGCCAGCCGCATGGGCAACACTAAGACCTGTAAATCCTGTTCCGTTTCTCTCGGCGTAGGATTTGCCTGGTTTATACGGCTGCGAGTTGCTGGGAGTTGATATGTTGGGTGTCGGTACGGTAATAGTCGTCTCGCTTATCTGATTCATCAGCTTCTCAACGTTGCCCAGTTTGTCCATTGCTTCGGTGGTATTTAGATCCAAAGTGTACGGGGTTAAGAGTATATTAGCGATATCGGTAACGGTATCCTTCGTTTGACTCAGCTTATCTTCGCTGTCATCCGTTTCAACGTTCAAGATCTTGGCATCTTTCAGCGTCTGGGTAATCTCTTCTGTGCTTTTACCGGCATCTTCCAACCCCTGGGCATACACCTGGATCTCAACCTCAGTCGGTGCGCCCAGTTTTTCTTTCTGGGTATTCAAGTCGGCCAGCTTATCCTGGGCAGCTTCCAGCTCTGTCGCAACGCTAAAATCACCGCTGTTAAATCTTTGGGTCAGATCATCAACAGTCTTTTCAGCTTCCGAAGCGTCAATCCAAAGCTGTACGCGGCCATTCTTGTTTAGGTTGTCTGCGGCTTTATCAAGCGCACTCTGTAGTTCATCGGCTTGTCCGTCAAATGTGCTCCCTTGACTGTTCATCTGATCAACAGCATCTTTGGCTTTCTCATAAGCGTCAACCAGTGCGTCTACATCAGTGCTATCAATGTTCCCCTTGATGTTTTCGATTTTCTCATTAACTTCTTTGAGCTGGTTATTCCATTCGTCGTAACTGTCAGAGTCAGGTTTAACGCTGTCCATTTTTTCCTTCAGCTCGTCAGCCTGCATTTCAAGGCTTGTCAGTGTCTCACCAAAGAACGCATCATCCCAGTTAAAGTCAAATCCGTATTCCTGTAGCTCGCCAAAAATAGCCCGCACCATATCCGGTGTCAGCTTCATGGCGTCACAAAAATCGTCAATGGTCTTTTTGCCCGCAATGGCCACATAACCGTTGCTGTCCTCTTCCATTAAGCCGGCCTTAACAGCATCATTCAAAAAGTTGGTAATGCCCTTACTGTCATCAGTCAGGTACTTTTTCAGTGTGTCAACATATTGCTGTACAGCATTTTCGTCAACACTTTTCGGCACCAAAAACTCAACAGCAGCCTTATATTTCTGCGTGCCGATCTTACCGCTCTCCAGCGCGTCCTTAATCGCATCGTAAGCCTTGATCGCATCGTCATACATGGTGCCGGCTTCCGTAGCGTTCTGGGCATTCAGCCAATCCTGATAAGCCCCACTCACCTGCACTAGCTGGCTATACAACACCTCATAATTCTGGCACTGTTCCCGTAGCTTCTTGTTTTCTTGCTCGCGGTTGCTGATGGCTTCTTTCAGCGTGCTCTGCTGCTCTTCGCTCAGGTTGTTGTTCTTTTTCAACGCGTCATTCAAGCGGCTCAATTCCTGCTTGTTCTCGGCATATTTCAGTTGTGCCTGGCTTCTTGCAACTCGGACTGTAGCTTTTGCTTCCTCAATTTTCTTGTCAGTCAGCTCCTTGGCCTTTTCCGTATTAACCTGCATTGTGCCGTTCACATATTTCAGGCAGTCTGCGTAATCCTTGTCCGCATCGGTCAGCGCCTTAAAGTTTTCGGCCGTCACGCCAACGCCGGTGGTCTGCGCCTGCAAGGCGGCTGTCACAGCGGAAATTGTCGTGGTAACTTTCTCCGCTGCACTGCTGGCATCAATAGTCACGCTGTTAGCTTCAGTCCCAGTCTTGTTAAATGTTTTAAGCTCAGTAATAACATCATCAACGGCAAACCCAGCGTCCTGCATATACTTGATAAATTCTGCCAACAGGTCAAGATCAATACCACTAGAAAAAAGATTCCTGAAAGATTCATTATTAGCTATGTTAAAAAGCGCCCCCAGTGAGACACCAGCTGCATCTGCTTTGTCTTTAGCATCTTTCAACGCCTGACTATAATCGTCAAATTCGCTTGTAACACCAAAAAACTTTTTCGCTATATCCAGCATCTCACCCAAGGATTTACCGGAATTTTCAGCCTGTGTATTTAGGGCAATCAGCGCTCTGCCAGCACCTTCAGGGTCTTCTTTCAGCTTACTTACAACATCCGCATACTTGCTGTCATTAAAGTTCTGCTCAAACCAACTGGCAGGGTCAGCTTTCATATAATCATGCTTCAGCGCATCCTCAATCTGGTTATAGATTCTCTTCTGCGTCGAGGTCAGATTATCATATCCGACTAAATCAAGTGTTTCTTTATAAGTTTCAAGGTCATCAGCTTGGTCAAGGATTCCCTGATTGATTTTTTCAAGCTGGGTCTGGTACTGGTTAGCTTTATCGAGCCAGTTCTGCGCTTCATACGCTGTTTCAGCTTCTTTAGCTCTTTTATTAAATGTATCAATATTTTCGTTCAGGTAATCAATGGCGGCGGAATACTCACGGATATCATTGGAGCGTCCAAGAACCTTTTCTGCAAACTCATCCGGTTTAATCTTATCAAAAACCTCTTTGTAGTTTGCAAACACATTAGGCCCTTTTTTGTCAAAATCAAAATCTTCCCCAAAGTAGTCAAGGCCGTAATTTTCTTTGAAAGATTCAACCGTCTTATTAGCGGCGTCTCTGGCTTCTATCTCGGCCAAATGTTCCTTCAGCTCAATCTGCCGCTCAAGCCTAGTATTTGCTGTTTCCAGCTTCTCAAGCTCTTGCTGGTCAGTATAGGTAATAACATCCTGGCTGTTGATCTCAGCCATCCGTTCCTTGTTCTGCTCCAGCTCATCATTCAAAGACTTGATCTCATCAGTCGTGTCCTGGTACGCCTTTTTGCTATTCTCCATTTTTTCTTTGGCGATCTCAGCACGGTTGATATAGTCCTTAATGGCATTTACGGCTAATCTAAACACTTCAGTAATAGCCCAAATGGCCGCGGCCTGAGCAGCAGTTGTCAACATCTGCAAGCCAATACCTTTAATAGCGTTTGTCAGTTTGCTTGCGCCGGTTACGGAACTAAAGAAATTTTCTACAGAGATACTAGCATCATCAGTATGGTTTACAAAGTCTTGAAGAATAACAGAAGAATCTTTAAGAGTGGCGTTAAAAGCAGTGTCTTTACTTTTCTCAGTTGGCTTTTGAGCATCATACACATCCATAAAGTTTTGTAGAGCTTCAGTATCTGCATTTAGATCCTTGACAAAATCATAGTCTTTATTGAAGTTGCCGGCTAACCAAGAAAGCACTGTTCCTTTTTTTGTGGCTCCCATATCATTGGCTTCTGCAAAAGCTTTTCTAAAATCTGCAATAGACTCCCGCCATGCTTTACCGTTAAGTGTCACAAAAGAACCAGAAGTAAGATCATTTCCTGTTCCCCACATGTTAAATAGATTCAAAATCTAGTTGTTCCGTTAATTACTGTGTGATATAATCAACGTAAGGTTATAAAAATATGAGGAGGACAAAATATGAATCCTTATAAAAACTATATGTGTTTAGTCTGCGGACGTTCTTTGACTCTTAAAAGCGAAAATTTACAATGCGATTTTTGCAAAAATACAAAGCTTCTTTTTGATTCTCCAGAAATTCAAGAGGCTATATCTATTAAAACCGATTCTTTGTCTCCGTTAGAATTTCGTGAAAATCTAAATTTAACCCCAAGAGACAATTTTAAGCTTGAACTTGCAGCTAATAACCCCACCAAGCAAAAACAAATTAAATATAACGCTGTATATAATGAGATCTTTCACAAAGAGTATCTTTACAATAACCCCCTCTTTGACAAAACTAAGTTTGATATGCGAAACAAATGGGAGTACGAATGTGCAGTTGAATATGAAGCAAGGTGTGCTGAATCTCGTAAACGCCAAGAAGAAGCTTCCCGCCCTCGCTGTCCCAAGTGTGGCTGCACCGAGTTCCAGATGGTTCCCCGCAAGTGGTCTCCTCTTACCGGGTTCCTGACGAACAAGGTGGATCGGGTGTGTGTTAAGTGTAAAACAAGATTTTGATGCTACACAGACTGTATTAAACAGTAAAGGATTGATATTATGTCTTTGGCAATGGTTTTAGCCAACCAGTATGGTATCGTTATGTCGGCAGATAAAAGAATGACATTAGCTCCAAAAACCTCTGATGGCCAAACATTTCTTTATCCGTCCTTAAATCATCAACAAAAATTATTCATGACAAAAAGTGGACACGGTATAGCTTTTACCGGAACGTTGACCTTAGATGACGGTACCGCTACAGCTGTCGTAATAAAAAATGCTATCGCTAAATACAACAGCCCACGAACATCTGTTTTAGACGAACTTAAAGGTTTGAAAAACGCGCTTAAGCAATACACCAAAGAAAAACAAATTACGCTAGTCGGGGCAGAAATCAACAATGGCAAACGACAAGTATTCACTCTTACACTAACAGACAAGAATATAGAAAAGAACACAAACGAAGAAGGACTTTGCCTGTTATCACGAGGAGATTGTTCCTTTGCTGAAATGCTCATGTCTTTTCAAAGCCGCAATTCTAATTGCGTTCATTTTTCTCTTCAAGAAAGTATAAATTACTTACGTTTTGTAAACAGCACTGTAGCAAAATTGCAATATTATAATGGAAACCTTCAATCTGTTAGTGAAGAATGCGATGTACTTGTGCTTACCCCCAAAGAAGCCAAATGGGTAATATCACCAGAAACTCTATTTTAACGGAATATTAACGGAACCATATCCACTTCCGTCATAAGTGGGAATAGGGCTTGCGGTTACTTTTTCTTTTGGCTTCTGCAACTCTTTAATCAGCGCCGCAAGCTCTTTGGCGTTGCCCGTAATCTGAATTGTCATAAAATCCTCTTCCTTATATATAGATTGGCTACTTGGCATAAACATCTCTCTGGTACTTTTGCGATTGTTTAGATTAACGTTCGGTTTATATGTAGCACCCATAATCACCCCTCCGTTCCTTGATTTTTGGGGCAATTAAAACAGCCGCCGTTATAAATTCCCATCATCGCAAACTTGTCCATTTGCTCCGCTTGGTTTGCCGTCAGTCTTTTGCAGTTGATTGCTACTGCCCTCATAGCGTATTCGCATTTGTAAATCATTGCGTCTTGCTCAGCACTGTACTCTCGCTCAAACAATACCTTGCGCTGGCAAGGCTTCAAAATACCTTCCATAAATGCCATAAAAATTTCCTCAATTTCCTATTATCTCCATTAGGAGGTGTTTTATAATGTCAAACATACAAGGAACACATATTTGCACTTATTGCGGGCAGACGATTCATTGGTATCTTCCATCAAGAAATCGCTATGCGTCAACAGGGACTTATCAATTGTTTACGATGTCAAGCGTCGATAAAGATAGTGTTCCTGTAAAAGAAGACATAGACCCAGACACCTGTGAGCTTATTTACTCATACGATTGTCCTCTTTGTGGTCAGTACAATTCTTTCCCTCGCACTTGCAACAACAGCTCTGAATAAACGCATCTAAAACTTTCTTTTCAGAATTGTAATCCATGTCCTTATAAGCTATGTCGCTACAATCAATTAAAATTATGTGTTTTTCTTTCCCGTCATCACAGCAATAGCACAACTCGTCTTGTTTTACGTCATATGTACGGTTAAACAACAACTCTTTTTGGCACTGTCTCAATAAATCATTTGGTTTCATAAAACATTACCTCTCAAAAATACCAAAAGCCCCGGCCATTAAAGGTCAGGGCTTATCTTTATTTATAACCTTCTTACGGCTTTCCCGTAATGTTCTGACTGTCTTTCTTCCCGTCTGGTTTTCACCATGGAATAGGGCTACCCATACAGTCGATGAACCAAAACACCAAAGTTCACACATCTTCTTCTGCGCACATCCCTGTACGCGGTGTCTCGGCTGCTGATTAAGCATTGTTTGCGCGGGTTAGCACCACCCCGTAGGGGCGGCTTTTCTCTCAGCATACCGCATCCGCATACTTGTTTCTGCCTTTCGGCTCCATAGTGTCCCATTACCGGCTCACTATGGCTATGCGGCTCTTAGCCTTTCCCAGCAATTTGGGTATTTAATTACTAACCAAGGCGCGTCCTATGCAGCTATCCCTCCTGCATAAGCGAGCATTTGAATACTGCCCTTGGTCTTCGCATTTGAAAGCGATAAAAACGCACTCAACGCTGCTGTCGCTGTAGGTATAACACCAGAAAATTTAATGAATCCATCTGAAGCATCCAGTAAGGCCGTTCCAAGACTGATAACGCCTTTAACCAGCCCGCTATTCAGCAGATCAGTAGAGATCTCCTGGAACGTAGCTTCAAAAATCTTCAGTCGTCCTTCAACAGAATCCAGTACCCGCTCATTTTCAGCCATAGCGCTGCCACTACTATTCAAGGATGTCTGCAGCACATCTGCGGCCTGGCTTGCCTGGCTCAACAATGCAGCCACACCATTTGCGCGGTTCTTACCGGCCAACAGCTCAAGCAGGGCAGCCTGGTCAACATCGCTCATCTTGCTGTATACTTTGGCAATGCCCTGAATAATATCATAGGTACTCTTAAAGTCTCCGCTCTTAGTCAGGATATCAAATCCGCCCTTGCCGTCAACATTGGTCAGACCCATAATATCGGCACGCAGTTTGGACGTACTGGTTGCAACAGTGTCGGTTTCCTCGCCCATCTGTTCCAGTTCGGTCGTTGCGCCACGGATTCTCAAAGCCAGCACTTTCAGCGTACTGCCGGTCGTTTCAGCGTTTTGGACAACACTGTTCATGGCCGTGCCAAGTGCAATCGTCTGGTCAAGGGTGTTTCCTGCGGCTTCCATGGCCGATGCAGAGCGCTGCAAGATATCGCCCAAATCGCCAGAAGAAACAGCATAGTTGTTGGATACGTTATTCAGCTTGTCCACCAGGCTGATTGCATCGTTCGCCTGGATATTGAATGCCTTCATCGTGCCAACAATGTTTTCAGTGGCCTTATCAAAGCTATCAAGGTCATCGCCAACATTGTAATAGATGGCGCTTACATCAGCCAGCTTTGTCGCATCGCTCAGGCTGTAGCCCAGTCGTGCATAATCCGCCGTTGCATTCACAACGCTGCTAACATCCGTACCAATGTTCTTTGCGCGGGCACCAGCCTCAGTCAAAAAGCTCTGATATGTACTGTCTGTCTCGTTCGTAACCTTTTTCAGCTCCGTCATGGCAGTATCAATGTCCACAACATTCTGGTAGATTTGCTGCAAACTTCCCTGCAATAAGTGCAGTGCGCCCATAGCAATGGCCGTGCTGAAATGCTGGCCAAACAAGTCGCTGAATACTTGCCCAACCGTCTTACCCTCAAGCCCAAGTTCCTGTACTTTTGCTTTCAACCCGGCAACTTTTTGAGCAGTGCTATCCAGTGTTGTTTCCATCAAGTCCCGATTACCGGAACGCGCCGCAGTTTTAAGCTCATCAACAATGCTGTTGTAAGTGGCCATTAACTCAGGGTTTTTCTGGATCTGTTTATTGATCTCAACGTAACGTCTCAAAGTGTACAGCAAGTTGTTCAGGCGCTTCTGCAAACTCTCTAAGCTTTGGTTGTTTTTGGCAGTTAGGTTACTGCTGCGCATCGCGTTTGTGGTATTGCGGATTTGGATGCCAAGTGCAGCGAACAACTCATTAAGTGTGCTTATATTGCCTTTTCTTTTTCCGAGTTGATCAACGTAAGTATTAAAAACATTTAACAAGTCCTTGTATTCTGCCGTACCATTTTTGAACTTGTCATATACACCTTGAAGGGCTTCACTAAGGCCAGTAAATGTCTTGTACAAACCATTGTTCTCAGGTACTTCTCCGGCTTTTTTCAGGTTCTCACTGAGTGTTTTTGCATAATTGTTGATTTGTGTTATTTTTTGAGGCAACGCCTTAAACGCCTGCGTGGATTCTTGATCGGCCGAATTAAGAGCAAATTTGAATTGAGATAACACCTCAGAAGCAGCTTTTAGAGCCGCTTCATACTTTTTTAAGTTATAGTCACTAAAATTGTCTTTTAGATCAATTCTCGCGCTATCAAGAGAAATAAGTGCTTTTTGTACAGAACTAAATTTTTCATTATTCAGTAAAGATATTTTCCCATTCCCGAAATCTTGATAATACTTGTCCTGTAGATCTCTAAATTTTGCGTAAATACCGGAATAACTTTCGCTAACTTTATCTATAGATGATGCCGTTTTCGTAAAATCAGCAATTTCTTCTTTTAGTTTACGCATTGCTTTTTCTGCTATCTGCAAACTGGAATCGTCTAATTTTTGGACGAATATTGTCTGAGCAGCTGTTGCGGCATTCAAAGCTGTTCTCAAAGTAATAACATTTTTTTCAATCCCGTTATATACGTCAGATACTTTTAATAATCGCTCAAAATCTTTGTCAGTTATATTTGCTATATCTCCGAAATTATATCCGTTTTTTTTTGTTAAATCATTAGCATCATATTTGGCTTTTCGTAGCTGAGAATCCAGAGTTTTTGCAATCCCCGCATACGGATTTTTTGTGCTCCCCTTAACACCTGCGGTACTCGCGGTACTGATCGTTGCCCGAACATTTGATAATTTGCTAACAATCGAGGTTACTTTCGTTTCAACTGCATCCAGCTGCTTTAGCGCCCCGCTCATATCAAACAGCTGTACATTTCCTCCCACACTGCTCTGGATATTTTTCAGCTGGTTGGTAATTTTTGTAATATCAGCCGGGTCAATCTCAAGGTGTGCGGTAATATTACTTGTAAGGTTTTTAATCTTATCCGCCAGTTCACTCTCATTGGCCAGTTCCGCTTTAACCTTCAGTTTATTCTTTTTTGCAATCTCATTCAGCTTCCCCTGCACACCACCGCCGTCAGGTTCCACCTTTACCTTAATACTTAAATCTTCCGCCATATACTTTCCCCCTTACGGTTCGGCTCAAGCCTTCAAAGGCCGATTCTTTTCAAATCAGCCGCTCAAGACAAGAGCCGAAGCTCTCGTCGCGTTAGTTATCAGGGAACTGCTCTTTTATGGCTTTCACAATCTCTCCATGTACGGCGCTGTTCCCATCTGCGATTTCTCTTGCCGTGTTTGCCACAAACGGGCGCGGGTGCAAATAGGCCGCATCAGGTGGCGACCCCCAAATGTTTTTCACATCGCCCTTCTCCACCATCTCAGCAAGCGGTGTATTGGTGCCGGTTTTGTACTGCCCACCAACGGCTGATTCATTCGGTACACCAATATCCTTTACCGTAAGCACATGTTCTCTCACGCTGCTCACCACGCTGCTGTCGGCTTCCAATGCCCCTTCGCCCTGGCCGCGGCGCTCATATACTTTCGGCTGGTATACATCCAGTACATCTTCCTGGATATGCTTCTTCAAACAATTCTCCACAGCCGTTTTCGCCCCGCCATTCAGTGCCAGGTTAATTCGCCGCTGCAGTTCCAGTTCCAGCCCTTTCTGTGTGCTTACCGTCTTGGCCATTTAACTCTCCTTGCCGTTCACAACCTCAATCTTCACGGGTGGCTTCTTTGCGGGCTGCTCTCCTTCACGCACTTTCTTTACCAGATCAGCCAAAAATTCCTGGTCTCCCAGCTGGCTCAAATTCCCTGCAATTTCTGCAAAGGCGTCTGCAATCCGGTCAAGCGGGTCCGGGTGATTGATCGCATCAAATACCTTCATGTATTTTTCTTTCCGGTCTTTCATCTCGGCTTCACATGCCTCATAAAGTCCCGCTGTAATCACCGCAATGTCTGGGTCTTCCACAATTTCAATACCCTGTCGGCTGTAAATAAAGTCGCACATCTCATCTGTGTCCATCTTGTCCAGCTCCGCTTCCGGGGCAAAAAAGGTAATCACCGCAATGCGCCAAGCATAATCAAACAGCGCGTAATACTGCTTGCCGTCCTTCTCGCACATGTCGCAAACAAAATCCACAAATCGGATTCTGTCGCCCACACGGATGTTCTTCTTAATTTCCATAAAAAACTCCTTACAAAAAAAATAAAAGCCCGCCCCATCTTTCAGGGGCAGGCCAGCTTACAGCGTGTCATAATCAATCCACCCACCACGCCGTTTACGGTACACAATCCAGCGCAAATGCTCGTCCGGGTACAGGTAATCAAATATCTTCCGTTTCATCAGTGCCACAGTATCCGGGCACCCCTTGGTGTCAATCACCTCTGTCGTGCCGTCTTTATACTTCAACCAAAAATCAGCCACATAATTTATGGCTCGCACCGTCTCCATTCTTCCCCCACGTTCCTTGCGGTACTTTGGCTGTAGCTCATAGGGTTTCTGCAGCTGATAGTCCACAATCTCTCCGCTAGCAACCCCCGGCAGCACAACATCCCGGTAATATTTCATCTCAAGTTCAGAGTCAAACACAATCCCGTCATAGGTGCGTTTGCTCTTGTCACAGCTCACATTATACTTACTTCGTCCGCTTACTTGCACAGCTCAATCTTCCCGTCTGCAATCTTGAACTTAACTACATCGCCAACGGCATAGCCATCTTTCACCGGCATCTGGTAGCCGTGCCCATCACATTCAAAACCCATGTAGCCGCGTTCCTTGCTGCAGTACACAACCACGCCCTTCAGCGGGCGCACCTGACGCTTCAGGGGCACTTTGGGTGGGGCAGCAATTTCAACAGGTTCAATCTTCACATCGGCAATACCGCCGGTATTCTTGTCTTCCATGCACGTCACTCCTTTCGCGTTCTAAAAATGGAGGAGCTTTTCGCTCCCCCACGGATCAAACATCACAATTCAAACCTATATACAATAAGGTAGGGATTTGCGTTGATCAGTCCATAAAGTTCATGGCGTAAACGTCGCCGTCCTGGTTGGCCATGCAGTCAAAGGTGATAGAAATAGTGGTCGGATCACCAGTGTTCTGGAATGCCAGGCTGAAACTTGCCTGCGGCTGAGCCTTGTAGTAAACCAGCTCGCACTGCACAATCTCGTCGTCCTCGGTCTTGAACGGCATCATACCGTGGATCTCAAAGGCACGCGGGAATGTGTCAGAATCAAACTTGACAGTCTGAACACCATCGTTCTTGTCGTAGAAGTAGTAGGCAATATAGTTCTTGCCGTCCTGCAGGCCAGCACCAGTAACCTTCTTGTCAGTGGTGGTAAGATCGCTGATCTCAGTGCCAGCGTCGTCAGAAACAGCAAAAACCTGCACAGTGCCGGTCTTCGGGGTCTCACTCAGCTCAATGCCGTCAGTGGTGGCGGTCAGTACCTCGCGCTTCATAATCTTTGCAACCTTGCCAATGTCCTGGCCACTCAGCAGGGCAAACAGCTTAACAGGCATGATCTGGGTATCAACCTTCAGGGTGCCTGCACGCTCGCCATCAAAGCCAACACGGTTCGGTGCGCCCTGGCCACCCTTTGCAAACACGCGGTTTGCGGTAAAGTCAGTGGTGGTCACGTTGGCAAAATCAATGGGCAGAAAAACTTTCTTGGTTTTGTAATCAAGCAGAACCAGATCAGCAACTTCACGGTTCGCCATATTCGGATTTACAACCATATCTTATTCCTCCATTATTGTTTATCAGTTTCCATGCGTTTGTACCATCCGCCAAGGTCGTTCTCGCCACCCCATACGGCATAGTTCATGTCATGGATCTCATTTTGTTTTTTTATATTCTGACGGTTAAAAGTGTCATGCACCTGGTACACCGTCAAATCATAAATATTCGTATAATTCAGGCTGTTATGGTTTGTCGCCAACGCAGAGATGATGTTCCCCAACTCCAAATCAGGGTTACTCTTATACCCTTTTCGTTTCGATTTTTTATATTCAGCCTTTTTCTTTTGGAATCGTTCATAAAACTTGCGGGCAGCCTCATTTTTGAACTTCAAGTTTTCCTCCCGCTTCTGGTCTATGTACGCGGTTTGCAGGCAAATGTCGCAAATCTCTGCCCAGTTATCTCGCGTTATGGAACCATCAATCAGGATCTTATCGTCCACTTCGGTTTTATTCACCAACACAGCATGGTGCGCTTCATCATATTCAAGCGGCGCATCAATAAAAAAGGCCAGTGCGGCAATCATCTCCGCCTGGCTTTCTTTGCTCATACTCAATAAATCAAAGGTGTTAATGGTGGCTTTTTCCTCATCGCTCAAAGCTTCATACGGGTTCTCCTGCCCTGTTACTTTGGCAATGTCTTCAAACATCGCCTGTGGTGTCAGCAGCAAGGTACTTAGCGCAAACTGATAACTCATATAGCCGCGCTTGTTAATGTCGCTCAGTCGTGGCGAGTGTACTCTGCCCACGTTTTTCACCATAAAACCTTCGGGGTTCAGCAGTTCATAGTACGGTACTTTCACTTTGCGCCACCCATCTTGCGGTTGAACGCCATCACTTCGTATGTAATGCAGCGACCGTAATAATTATTATTCGGCTTGTATACATCGTTGTTCAGTAACCGTACCTTCCCAATTCCAAAATCTTCGCTGCCGTTCAGCAAACGGTCAACGTTCATGGCCAACACATCGGCCTTTGTCCCCAGCACGCCGGGGTGTCGGTAACTCTTCATTACCTTCTTATTGCAATAGGCAAAAATGTACAAGTACACTCTATATGCCGTATCGCTCGGTGCCTTAGCCACCACGGTCTCCATGCACAGGTAGGTGTCCGCCGTTTCATTGATCTCCGGCACATACTCAAACTCGTAAATATGTCCGGTGCTAATGCTTTTATCGCCCAGTAACATCTCGTCCGTGTCAGTATCATCGTCCACGGGGCCAAGCAGCAGGTTAATAATGGTGTCGTCTTGTGCCAGCAGGGCGGCTACTTTGTGTTTGTATTCTCCCAGCTCACTCAGGTTCATACGTCCACCACCTTCACTGCAATGCTGTCTGTGCTCTTGCCGTCCGGTGCCACAACCGTTAGTTTCACGGTAGCTCCATTCAGCGCAGCATTATCCTCTGCGCATACCCGGCAGCTTTCCCCAGTCACCCGGTTCCACTGCACACTGTTGGCAAGGTATACCTTTGTTTCAAGTGTTTTATCATCAACGCTCAGGCTCCAGGTGCATCCCGGCAGCGGCTTGCCATCAATCGTGGCCTTAAAAATCTTGCCGCGCCCGCAAATGCGCACTTTAGGTTCGCCCGCGTATTTAATAACCACTTCGCCGTCCTCCGGTGCTTGCTTTACCTCCTGGTAATCACACAGCATCTTTTCGGCGTTATCCTGTTCTTCCACATGCTGATCTTGTTCAAGGTTCAAAACCAAAAATCCCGTCTGGGCGTCATTCCAGTCATAGCGTTCTGTCATAGCGTCCACACAGGTCACACGGTACGTCTTGGGCTTGCCATTGATCTGCTCCATCATCAGGCGTTTCCCCACATCCAGCAAAGCCGATTCCTCATCATACGGTATTTTCACCTGGAATTCGCGGCTGGAAATGGTCATGTATACATCTTCGTTCAGGTTGGAAAAATACGGCTTGTCCACAACCGCCCACCGGGTAATAATTTCCCCGGTCTCATGGTTCTGCCACTGGATGCTCCGGTTACACAGCTCAATTTTGCCGCGCACGGTTATTTCATCGTCCGCATCGCGCTCTGTAATCAGCCAATGGCTTTTACTAAACAGCATAATTTTTCCAATCTCAAAGTTGTCGCCCGGCATGGTGCGTATAATCTTCTGGTTTGTCACCGTGCTGCTAATAATCATCATGTGGTGGGGTACCCCCTCAATCTCTACCTCTTTATAGGCAGGGGAATCAGGCCCCATTCTCAGCGTGTCCCGTTTGCTCTTTTCAACCATCCGGTCACGCCGCGTACTTCCGTGCCTGCCAAGCATAGCAGCATATGTCTCATAGTTCATACGCTACCACCTCACTCAGTCAAACTCGAAATTTCCCCATTGCGGAAAGAGTACAGGTTAATCTCCTTCATCTGCTGCCGCTCTGTTGTAGTCAGCAGGGTCGTCATCTTCTCCAACAGGTTGGCTGGCGAAAACAGCGTAAAATCCTTTGTGCTCAATCCGTTCTGCAATGCGTCTGTGTTATAAACATACTGGCGCACAAAATGCACAATCATGCCCAGTGCCAAAATATCCTTCTCGCGGTTCGTCAGCGTAATGTTGAACTCCAGCAGGTCATCTTCCCTGTCATTCAGGTTCTGTTTGCACACATCCTCAAAATCGCTGATCGCCATCTTCAAAAGATCTAGCTGCATTGCTTCTCTTGTCACCGCATCGTAGTCCAGGAACTCATAGTTGCGGACTTGGCCACGGTAACGCTCATAAACTTCCTCGTATCTTGTGCCCATTGGCCCGCACCATCCCTCTCATTATTCTTCAGTTCCGCCGATCGTCACAATCTCAACGCCGCTCTTGCGGGTTCTGGGTTTCTTGGGTGCCTCCAATGCAACGGATTCTTCCAAATCGCAATCCAGCACATCGTTCAATGCTTTAATCATGGCACGGCTATCCAGCTGGTCTGCCTTCAGCATCTCCTTTGCGCGGATACGGATGCTGTCGCGCATCCCCTCGCTCATCTTGGGCACCTTCTCGCGGATCTCATCCGGGGTCCACTTAAATACCTCGTCAAAGTTCTCCGTGGTCAGCGCATTCTTGTAATAACGTTCCACACCCAGCTTGCGCAATACGTTGGCGTCCTCAATCAAAATCCAGTTATCACGGAAAAACCGCGGCTGGCTGCCACGCATTACAAGCAGCTCGGCGTAGTCCATCTCCTGCACCTCGCCAAACTCGGTCCACTCAACGGTGTAGCCGGGGTTGCGGGTCGAAGCATAAAACAAGTTGCCATGGGTGCCGTTCTTGCATTCCACCATGGTCTCATTGGTAATCTTCGCAGTTGCCAAAACATACCTCCAAAATATTCCTTATATAAAAAAAAAGAACCCCGCCTTGCGGCAGGGGTATCGTTCAGCTCAAAATCAGGCAAACTTGTAGCTGCCAAAGTCGCGGTCCAGAATAATGGAAATACCGGTACGCTTGGTCATCAGGAATTCCTGGGTCAGGTCAGCCTTGTTCATCGGGTCGCCCATCAGCATGGTAACTTCACCCTCGGTAACGCGCTTCACGGGCTTGGTGTCGCCGGCAAAAATGTAAACAGTGTCGTCAGGCAGAATAAACTCAGTAGAGCCGATCTTGTGGCGCTGCTTCATCGCAACCATCGGGGTGCCGGCAATGTGGCCCAGGTAACCCATGCTGTACAGGTCGCTCTTGGCCTGCTCACCCATGGTAGCAGTGGTAATCTTGCGCAGTGCCTTACGGGTGCCAACAATCGTAGCGGTGTCGCCGGTAGAAGCCTCAATGTGCTCAATCAGGTCCAGCAGCTTGTCCTCATTGTAAGAACCACTCTGGGTATAAACGGGGTCCAGCTTGGTGAACATGCTGGTCCATGCCAGATAAGCGCTGTCCAGATCATACTGGGTAAAGCTGCGGCCAACAGTGTCAACCAGGTCATTAAAGTCAATACGGCCAGCCAGCACGCGGTTAATTTCCTCATAAACCTTCACAGCACGCAGCTGGGTGTTCACGGTAATATCCTGGCCGGCTTCCAGGCGCTGACGGCGGATGCCCTGGGTACCTTCAGCAATGTCGGCAACAGTCAGCAGGCACGGCTTGGTGGTATGGAAAATGTTGGTATCGCCCAGAGAGGTATTGCGGTCCTCAATAAAATTGGTAAAGAACTCGTCACCCTTCAGGCCCTCTTCACTGACCTTTTCAATCAGAACTTCGGTAATAGCAAACAGGTTGCTGCACTTACCGTCGCGGATATCCTTGTAGCTCATGCTGGTCTTGCCATTATTAGCCTCAATCATGGCCTGGCGCAGAACTTCCTGGCTGTCTTTCACGCTGTATTCGCCCAGGTGGCCATGGTAGCCATCAACGGCCAGCTTAATCAGTTTCTCATCCATGTTAATACTCCTTTACATATAAAGATAGGTGCAGCCATAGGCCACACCAGTAATTAGTTATAACTAACTCGCTGATACAAAAATCAGGCGATCACGTCAACGATGTAATAGGTATACTGGCCATCGCCAAAGCCAACCTTCACAGGGTCGCGCTTGATCACACCAAAAACATTGTCAGCAGAAGCATCAGCCTCAATTTTCAGCTTGGTAGAACCAGCAGCAAAGGCAACAAACTCGCCCTTTTTGGGGGTACCGTCAAAAGCTTCAGCAGTAACGCGGAAAGAATCAGCGCCAGCAACCAGCAGGTAAACGCGAACAGGCTTGCCAGCTTCGTTCTCCCACTCGGTCAGGTAATGGGTGCGGGTCTCATCGTAAAACAGCTCAACACCGGCAACCAGGGCCAGCATAGGGCGCTTGGAATCAGCAGTAGGTGCTTCAGCCTTGTAGGTTTCGGGGCCGATCGCATCACCAATCACAACAATGTTGCCATTATCAATGGCGGCAGGGCTGCCATCCTTGTAAAAAACAACACTCTTCAGGTAGGCAGCGTTGCTGGAACCAACCAGCATATCGGTGCCAACAACAGCATGTTTAATGTTAGCCATAATATGTAACTCCTTTTTTTTTACTCTTTTGTATGCAGGTAACGTTCAAACAGGTCGCCATAGCGCTTCTCTGTTTTCTGGGTGCCATTCACGCCAAACCGTACCTTGTTTACCTCGCCCTTCTTTTCTTTGGGCGGAACATAACTGAACTCAGCGGCCTTCTTGCCCAACAGCTTGTAGCAAGCATCTTCCAAAACGGTAAACTCCATCGTCTTGTTATCTCGCAGCTTGGCATAATCAGCATCGCCATCCAGCTTCTGATCCATAACGGCAAACAGCTGTTCGCGTTTAGCGCTCTCTTCTTCTTTGGCAGCAGCAGCCTCGGCCGCAACGTAAGCATCATATTTCGGCTTCATCTCGTCATACTCTGCTTTCAGTTCGCTGTACTGCTTGTTGGCGGCCTCCAGTTTTTCGGTCTGCTCTTTGGCCTTGTCGCCCATGGTGCTGTATAGCGCGGGCACGCCCATATCGGCACTGCCTTCATCCCAGGCTTCGTACTTTACCTTCATGCGTTTCTTGCTGGCAAAATCAACTTTCACGTTGTCGCCATCCATGGTAAAGGTAAAGCTGTAGATCTTCCAATCCTGGCAATCCATCACAACGACAAGATCATCCTGCACATCCTGCAGCCAATAGCGGCTTACTTCATAGCCCCACGGGTCAATCATGGTTTCAGCGCTAATGGCCTCGTTTACTTCGTTCAGCTTGTCGCACAGGTTCAGGCTGTAATCCGCAGCAGGTTCTCCGCCTTCCGGTTCCGCAGCGGGTTCCGGTTCTGCCGGGGGTTCGGGTTCTGCAGGTTCAGCAGCAGGCTCTGCGGCCGGCTCACTTTCCGGTTCACCCTGCGGCTCTTCCGGCTCGGCAGATTTTGCTGCAGCCATCTCTTCACACTTCGCTTTCAGTTCCTCAATGGTAATTTCCTCCAAAGAGAACTCCAGCGTAGAAGCGTCAATGCCGTAAGAAGCCAGAATTTCTTCTTTTTCTTTCAAGCAATCGTCTCCTTTCGCAAAATTATCTATCTGAGCCTCCTTGGAGGATTCAGATCTCTGTAAAGCTGTGTATTCCGCCAGCATATCCTTAACCTGGCTCGCAATCGTCGCGGCGGTAAAATTCGCCGTAACTGTGCTGCCCGTCATTGCTGGTCGGATTTGCGGGTCAGTGGTGGAAAGCACGCAACAGCCATCAAAATCAAAATTCTGCACAACATAGTAGCCGTCTTTATCCACATAGCCTTCCATGTTGGTGATCTCCATGCTCTGCCCTTTCACCACATCCCGCTCAAAAATCCCACAGGAATCGTCAAACTTGGTCCACAGCAACCCGTCAACGCGCAAATATTCCCGTGTTTTTCCTGTGCCGTCATCCCGGCTTACCCAGCGCGGGTTGCAGCTCTCCGGTATCACACCGTAAGCGCTGCCGGCATATACATATCGAATCCCGTCCTCGTCCACAATCAGCTCATGCTCGTGGCCCTTAAAATCAAGCTCACCATCGTCATTCTGCTCAATGTATCCAAGGATCGGGGTATTCGCAATACTCTTTGCTGCCCGGTCAACTACCTCTTTTTCAAACCGCGATCCGTTCAGGTTGCCGCCAGTATGCAGCACATCAATCGTCACGTTAATAAAACGCGTATCTTTGCCTATCACTTCTCCGGTTTTTTCAAAGGTAATTGGCAGGCGGTTCAACCGCTCACTCACATCCAATCACCCCGTAAACTAAAAAAGGCCGCTTGCATAGCGGTCTCTCAAAAGTAATTTCGTTTTTTCTGCTGTGCGGCAAACTCCTGCACAGCCTTCAAATCATCGTCGTCAAGTTCAAAAATATATACTGTATGGCCGCCACTGTCGCGCTCTTCCCGCACCAGCTTCTTTTTCTGGCGCAGCAAATATAGTACCACGTCACGGCCGCGTACTTTAACTTCACGCTTCATCGCTCAATCAGCCTCCTGTCGCCAGGTCTTCCTCGCTGCTGTTTTCGCCTGCGTCTGTCAGCGCCTTACCTTCACTTGCATTGGTGGGGCGTCCGCCTTCATCTGTCGCGGCATCACTGTTAGCAGCGCTCTGCGTATTGGAGCTTATCAGCGGCACCTCATTGGCCGACAGGTTCAATACCGTGTTTTCCAGGTACTGCATGTTCTCCACATCGCTTGGGCTGTATCCGCTTGTCGCCATAATGGCACTGCGTACCGGCATTCCATATTGGCCATCTTTTACAAGGCGGTCATGCACTTCCTGCCGGTTAAAATACGTCACATCTAAAATATTTACCTTAAACTTAACTGCCGTCGAAACACTCTTTAATTTACGGTTGATCCAGCGTTCAATCTGCCGCATCATCGCAAACATAATCATCTGGTCATTCACAGTAGAAAGGCTCAGCGTTGAACTGCTGGGGTCTTCACCGCCACCAAACAAGATGTTGTTTACACCCGCCTGTTTCCACATCGAATTTTCGGCTTTTGCCACATCGTCACTGCCGCTTACAGCTCCACTTTTTTCAAAGTCCCAGCTGCTGATCTTCATCGGACTCATAATCGCGCCAATGTTCTCCGGCAGCACGTTGCACAGCATGTCGTAAAACTCTTTGCACAGGTCGTAGTCAATCAAAAATGTACCGTCATCCCCCACCGGGATCTCCAGCGCCAACGCCTTGTAATTATTCACTTCACTGGCATCCTTGCTGATCGCCCGATAGTCTTCAATATCCGCCAGTGCGCTGAACAAGCTCACAAACGGCGGGATCGGCACATACGTCTGCTCGTTTACTTTCAAACAGATAGAATTTTCACTTGACAACTCCTGCCACTTCAAGCCGGAATCCTTCTGGTACGCACTGTACATCGTGGTAAATTCCGGCGGAAAATTTGGCAATCGCTCATTGTGGGAATCAAAGTAAGAAAAATTGAACGCAAAGTTGTATACACCATCCTCAATGCTGCTGATCTTGCAATAGTCTGCATCCAGCTGCTGGAATGTGTAGCTGTCGTTCGTTTCCCATGCGTATCCGTAATACACATCATCACGGAACGCCACCATCAACGCCCGGCTGAACTCGTGCCGCAGGTTCATCTTTTCCAACTGTGCCGTCACCGCATAGTAACCTTTTTTGAACTTTTGCAGGTTTACATTCTTGGAATAATCAATGCCATACGGCACCACAATGTAACTGAACGTGCTCATGTTGGCAAAATACTGGATCAGCCGCCTGTAATAGTTCGAAATATTGAACAGGTATTGGCTCATCTGCCGCAGCTGCACTTCATAGTTGGCCGGGTTCCCCAAATAGGTAACAATCTGGCTCTTGGTGTACTTTTTATAAGTAGGGTTGTAGTCGCGGTTATTTACCAGGTCGCGGATCTTCACGTTTGCCAGGTTCGCATACCGCACCTTACTCATAAATTCCGTCAATGGCACAAAGCTTTTCTTGCCGTCCGGGCTGATCATGGCGACCTTTTTCTGCTGTATTTCTTCCATATATCCGCCTCCTTAATGCCGCAGTCTGGGCGCTCTAAAGTTCATTTCAATCTTCTTATTGCGCATAAAGTTTTTACTCATCATGCGTTCAACCTGCAGCGCAATGTAATAGTTGTAGCTCAGACTGCTGTAACGGTCCTTGCGTGCGCCGGGCTTCTCATGCACACGGATCAAATTATTCGTTGCTTCATATTCCAGGTTCACCAGCTCATTTACAGCCAATCCGGTATTGATGTACGGCATCTGCAGCGCCATCTTCTCCATGGGTGAAAGTTTGTCGTAACCTTTAATGTTCGCCCGCAAAATCTCTTCGCAGTCATATTCGGATTCCAAAAACCGGATTCTCCCCTGTTGGATTCCGCTTCGCAACGCAATTGTCACGTCGTTATTAAACTGGCTACTGCCCATGATTGCCCAAATCACCTTGGGTGCCGTCTTGTCGGGGCACCGCTCCTGGAAATCCGGGTTATTGCAGCAGTTCAGCGGCGGGTATGTCTCGCCCGTCTCCGGGTCATAGCACTCGTGCATCAACAGATCCATAATGGGAGCACCAAGGCCCTTTGCGTCAATGCCAATGTAGTCACACTCAAAATACTTAAAGTAGCGGCGTAGCTTCAGCACCAAATCCTGCGTAATAATACCCTCGCAGTTTTCGGTGTACACCATGTTGCTGGTACACTTGCCTGTACTGTCCGGCACCAAACTGTTCAAAAAGATGCTGGTAGCGTCATTGTCGCGGCGCTTAGAGCTCATCAGAGCAATATCAACCGTCAAAATCCGCTTCTCGCCGGTCTTCTTGGCCGGCAACTGACAAGCCGCCTTATTGTTCAAAATCATGTTTGGCGCATAAAACGCTTTTATGATCTTGCGCTGCTTGTTAATGTCATCAAAGCTAAATAGCCCGCCGTCTGTCGTGCCAATAAACAGCGCCTCATTTTCCATGCGGAACCGTATGTCAGAAAACGTCGATTCTGTCATCTCGTCTTCTACCTGGCTCTTCAGCAGCAGGTTTTCCTTAATACTCATCTGGTACGGGAATCGGAAGCAATAGTAATTTTTTGTGGTGTCAAACATGTTCACAAAGTAATCCTTGCACAAATCCCATGACCAGTGCTGTTCAAACCATGCAGAGCTTAGGTACATCTGCTGGTTGCGTTCCGCCAAATGAGCATACTTGGGGTTATCCATGTAGCCGGGGTGGCGGATGTAGTTCAAAAACTTCTTCAAAACCAGATCCAGCACTTCCTTGTCAACCATGCGGTACTCGTCAATAATCAACAGGCTCGCACGGCCGCCACGGGCAGTGTCTGCGGCGGTCACAACCTCAATCACACTGTCATTGCGGAAGGTTATCTTCGCCACACTCTGGTTTATCGTTATATCTTTTATCTCACTGCGCAGTAATGGGCTTCGCGGCACCAACTCCTGCTCAATCTTTTTCAGTACCAAGCTGCCCTGGTTTCGCGTTTTGCTCGCAATCACAATCAAGCTGCCTGGGTACAAGATCGCTTTCCAACAGCAGAAAATTGCACATAGGAACGTTTTGCCTAGACCACGCGCCGCTATAAAACAAAAATTTGTGCATAGCGCCATGCAATAAATTAAAATCTGTTGGAACATCTTCAGGTTTACGTTCAAATAATCCTTGCAAAACCTCTGCGGGTTCGCCCGGTAAAAGCTGGCCCACAACGCCACGGCATTCATGATCCGGCTTGTCTTATCTTCCGTAACCTCTCTTGCAGTTTTCTTCACCATTTAACGCACCACCTCACTCACCGGGGGTGCCAAAAATGGCGTTGCGAATGCTCTCGTTCTCTTCCTCTTCTCCGCCGGTGTATTCAGGTCGGTGCGCCGTATAAGGTGCCATGCCTTCCTCGTATTCTTTCTGCCACGGGTTCTTGATTTTGAACAGTTCCATCATTGGCCCTGTCACCCAAGTACGGAAATATTTACCAATCCCATCCACATCCCGCCATTCGGGCGCAGCTTCCGGGATCGGCTTTTTGTCTTCCCACTTTTTAATCAAGGTGCCAAAGGTATTTGCCTCTGCCAGCGCATTATCGTTCGTCTGGTTCGGCTTAATATTGGCGCTGCCCAGCAGGTTTTGCAAAGTATCGCTGGCCTCTTTTACCTTCTTGGTGTCACCCGTCTGGTATGCCTTGGTCAGCATAATCTGCGCCATACTGATTGCTTTGAACAATTCTTCCTGCGCCTTGGTGGAGCACTCATACCTGGTAATCCAGTCCTTGTATTCATTGTCCAGCCGCACATACTCGGCCTCGTTGAACCCTGGCCCCCAAAACCCAACCATACGCTGGCTTACCTTGCCGCCGTTTGGTCGTGTCTCGCTGATATCGCTTACATCATTGATCACCCGCCCGTTGATTTCTTCCAGGTAAGTATCAAAGGTTTTGCCATGGTTCTGGGTCATGTTGCAATGCCTGATCCAAGCTGTCATCCGGCTTGTGTTCGGGGCGTGCTTTGCCGTGCTTTTCAGCAGGCCCTCGCTGTAATAAATGTCAAACAGCATGCACACCCGTTTCATGGCCTCATCCTCATTGCCCAGCGCCTGGGTGTAATGGTCAACCAGCTTGTCCATGCAGCTCTTGCATACCGGGAAGTAATGGTTGTTCCCTCGCCACAGTTCGCTTTGCGCAGGGGAAAAATTATCCTTCTGGTGCATAAACCGCTTGCCGCAACAGGCGCAAACAAAATACGCAGGCCCATCGTCCTCTGCCATCATGCGGCGGATCTTGGCCTGCGCTTCTGCGTTTTCTCGTAAAATTGTAGCTTTATTTTTAGAGCCTTTCGGTCTTCCGGCCATGTTCAGTCACCCGCCTTATCGGCGCGGTTCCCGTTCTCATCATAATCACGGAAGTTGTTCCGGCACTCGTTCCAAAACTCCACCACATCCATCAATTTCTGGCTACGCTTAAACACACAGTAGCTTGTTTGGGTAATGGGGTTTATCTGCCGGCTTTCATAGCTCAAACCAAACGCCTTCAAAAAATTCGTAAGCCGCGCCGAATAACTGCAAAAGTATTCGGGCTGCTTCTTCTCATACTCACCCACTCTAAACCATCCCCTCTCATCAAAAAATCCCACGCTCTAATCCAGCGTAATATCGTAACAGCAGTCCACGCCGTAAGCATTCACCACCAGCACGTTCTGCTCCGGTTTATTTCGCAATCTCTTATCCATGCAGTAGCTGTCCGCGCCATCCACACAGCCGCTTTCGTATACTTTCGTATCGTATACAGTCGTCAGGGCATTGGTGTGGCGGTGTCCCATCAGCACAATGTTAGGCTTATCACCTGTCATCATAGTCAAGGTTTGTACCACGCTGCCCGGTGTGTCTTTGTCACCATGCACTGCATACACCAGTCGGCCGCGTACCATAAAGTCCGCAATTGTCTCGTCAATCGTATTCTGGTAGGTTTCTACATTGCCAAGTGCCGCACAGCGTGCGTCCACAATATAAGTTACAAGCTTGTCCAGGTATTCACCGTGCTGGTTATCTTCCTTGGCGGGGAACACCCGGCTATGGTTGCCCGGCACACTATAAATGTATACATGTTCAAACATGCGGCTCAGTTCAGCCACAAACCAACTCACGGCTTCCCCGGCACTGATTACCTGGTCCACTACATTCTCGTTGTTTTCCAGCCGGTTGTTCAGGTGGATCTCACCGTTTATCAGGTCGCCACCCAGCACCAAAAAACAATTCTGACCATTGTGGCGCTTCTGGATCACATACACCTTTTCTGCATAGCGCTTCAGCCGAGCACGCAGCACCTGTTGGTCAAAACTATTGTAAAGGTTCTCAATCTTGACTCCCGCATGCAGGTCAGTCAGGTGAACAATTAGGTCAGTCGTCAGTGCCTCTGTACTAACCACCCCAATGTGTTCGAAAGTCTCCGGCTTATAAGCGCTGAATCGCCGTTCAATCAGCTCTCGCATGCTCTCTCCACGGGCTTGTACCCGCATCAGACGGCTCACTTCATTGCGCTCATCTCGCAGCTTAACCTTTTCTTTCTCCAGCTCGCGGCGCTGTTCTTTAATCTCGCCCAAAATCTGCTGGGCGTCACTCAAGTTGGTTTCACTGGCGTGCGCCAGAATGTTGAACGCCTTCCAGTTCTTGCGGTATACGCACTCATCCTTGTCCTGGCCCAGCTCTTTATTGATCACATCCGCCACATCGTCCCAGGTGCCAATCTGGTCCTTGGCAGCACAAATGCGGTAGATGTATTCATTGTCAGTTTCCTTGGCAAGCTTGTGCAGTTCAAGCATTCACGTCACCCCGTGTATTCACAATTCCGGTGCGGCGCTGGTCACGCTCCATCTCAGCCAAAGCTTCCTGCGCAAAATAGTTGTTGGGCAAAGCCTGCAGTACATACGGCAGCTCGTCCACCATCGTCTTGTTCACGGTCGTAACCATATGCACACCGGGGAACTTCTTGCGCAACATTTTTGCTTCTTCCTTAGAAATAACAATCATCTTCAAAAATCTCCTTATAAAAAAATAATCTGAGAATAAAAATAACCCCCGGCCATAATGGTCAGGGGCACTCCACCCTCTATAATCATATATAGGGGGTTTTCAGCTTCAAGCGTTACAAGGTATTATTTTTGTTTCTGTAGCGGGTCACGCGGGCCAATGTCTTGGCGTTTTTCTCCAATTCCGCGCAGGTCTTGCAGTAGTGTGCCTTGGCATTCCACGCAATCTCTTCCCCACACTTTTCGCAGTACCGGTTGTCAAACAGCCCAATCTCTGCGCACAATTTATCCATATCCAACCGGTTGTTCTCTGCCGTCACATCCCAGCAGTAAACACCTTCGCTTTTGTGATCATAAAACGGGTACTCATACAAACAGCCAATCCGCCCCGGACCCGGCTTGCAAGTAATTCGGTTCAATATACCGCACTTGTCACTCAGCACATCCAGCTCCACCGGCGCTTCATAACCGTCCCACCAGTTCGCGCCATCAATGTGTATCGCCGTCACATCTCGCCCAAAGCAAGAGCAAAACTGTTTGATCCTGTATCGGTTCATCAGATCCAGCGTGTCACTACCATTCAGACGGCACATAACAATCACGCCAAGCAAAACCTTCACCTGTCGCTGCGTCAGCCCATAAGTACGGATCGCCAGCCGGATGTAAGTCAGGTCACTCTCATAAAGGTAGATCTTGTCAACCTGCCGCAGTCCACACTTCTTCAGCTGTTTTTTCTTGTACTGCTGGATTAGGTCCAACCGGTCATACTGCCTTATGTACTTGGGGTCTGTATGGGCCAGCTGCATATCTGCACAAAAATCTGGCTCATACCCACTCTGCGCCAACAGCCGCCGTAACAGCCGCGGGCTTTCATTGTAATCGTCAAAATTATCCAGCAGCATCTTTTCATTGCAATAATAGCTGTAATACATTACCCCTCTCCTCCTTCAATCGGTTCAATGTTCAGTTCGTTGCCAACCGGCACCAGGGCATAACGCTTGCCCAGGTACTCGTATTCACCGTCATCGCACAGCTGCGGCAAGCAAATGTTCACCTGCTGGATATTCTCCACAATGCCGGTGCCGGCCACCACCCACATAAACTTCTTGCTGCGGCGGGGGTATTTCTGGTAGCAAAGCATCACGGCAATGTTGGCCAGTTCTTTGGGGTCAAGGCAAATCTCTGCACACCGGGCACGGAACTTGTTATAGTACAGCTGCCAGTCAACCTCAAAGTTGGCGGCAAACTCCTTTGTAACGCCCTCAGCCTCCAGCTCATCTTTGAACCGGTCAAAGTAACGGCAATGGTATTCAGTCTCTGCCAGCTCGGCTACCGTTTTATTAAACTCAAAGTAGATTTTTTCAATTGCATCAAAATGCTCCTGGCTAAATCCCACCTCCGCGTCAATCATAATTGTGTAATCAAACCCGTCACTCCTTTTGTGGCGCAGCCCGTCCGCCCACTTTTCAATAACCCAACACATCTTATTCATGTTGCTGTGGGCGCAGCTCAGGCGCTTCATCCGCTTATAGTACGGGCTTGCATACTTCATAAAATACGGCAAAGGTCTGCCATACTTGGCAATCTGCCGCGGCACCGGGTACAGCACACCCGTCTTTGCAAAATCGCATTCTTGCTTGTGGACTATATCATCATCTCACACTCTTGGCGTGTATGAGAGGCTGGCACTTCCACGCCGGATTTTCACCGGATCGCGTACATCCCTTGCGGGCTAGTCTCTTGACCTTCCTTATTATATGTATAAGGCTTGGCACAGGATTGTATCAAACCATGATAGTTTCCCTGTTAGCACACAGACAAAACGCCATTTCCTGCGTTTCCACATTTGTCCTGTGTACACCCTGCTCTTGCAGGTTCACCAGCTGTTTCCACTGCGCGTCATCGCACAGGGCCACCGATTCTTGATGGCTTTCGTTTTTCAATTACCCCGTATGTCACCATACAGGCCAGACTATCTCTTCCATGTTTCCATGGCCACGCGCTTGGCGTCCGGGCTATCATCTCCCGGCCTACAGGGCTACACTCATCACCCCTAGTCTTTACACCTTCAGTAATTACCAGTAACTGGCAATCAAAGCTTGGCACGGTATTGTCTTTACGCTGTATTGTAAAGAGTTTCACCGTTAGCCGCCCTTTAGGCGACACTGCTGATAAGGCATTCACGCGGTTTTACAACGGCGAAGCCACCGTTGGTTATGGAGAGCAGGTCAACATACCGGGCGTATGTTTCTTTCTGCTTCTCGGTTTTTGGTGTTTTGTTGTGGTAGCAGCTCGCGTAATTGGAAATCTCACCAATCAAACTCTTCAAGCTGCGCATAATGCACGCCGTGCGGTTCTGGATCGTGTCCTTCTCCGCCAGCGCAGTTACTTTATCTTCAATGTCAATTACAATTTTTGCGTTCCTGTCCACACCCTTCATCATCAAAGGGCTATTTAATGCTAGGACCAAATCCCCGTCATACACACCTACGTCATTTTTGCAGGTGTAGACTATATCTTCTACCGGTTTCCCGGCAGCGGTGCGCTCCAAACTGCGTGTCAATAGCAGCCTTACCCTGGTACACTCATCCCAGATAGTCGTTGCAGCCGTTTCCAGCCACAGGATTCTCCTGCCATCTCTCAGGCAGGCATTCCCTGTTAGCAGCCCATATGGGCCACACCCCTGACGAGGGGTTCACACCGTTCCAAATGCTGTGTTACCACAGCCCCGGACCATCATTCGATCCGCGCCATTTAATCTCTGCGGGGTAATACTCTTGCAATTAACAATCAACGTGTTCACCAACCGGCCGCAATATTTTTCCAGCAGCGGGTTGGTCACGCCCTTCAGGATCACATGCTCGCTCTTGCAAATGTGCGGGTTGCGTTCAATCAGCCGTTCACCAAGCGTTGTTCCTGTCCGGTCAAAGCTATAAAACTCGTCCGCCTCCAGCGCCCCCTTCAAGGGTAGGCCGGCAATGTGTTCCATCAGCATAATCAGGTCAGGCACTAAGAACTTAAAGCTTCCGCGCAGCCACAGCTTGCCGCACTTCATGTCGTCCTTATATTTTCCAAGCAGGTTGGTTATGTACTTTCGCACCCCCTCCTCTTTCAGCATCTCCGGGTTCTTCAAAATCGCCGCGCAATAATTATTCAGCGGTTTGTGCCGATCAGCCAGCATGCCCAAAAAGCAGTAGGTGTATACCGGGTCACCGTTCTCAATCTTTTCAACCCAATCAATGCTGTAATCTGCCAGATGCTCAAACTCGTCTACCGGCAAATCAAGGTCCTGCAAAATCTGGTAGTTGCCGCGGGTGTATAGCGGTTCTGTGTCAATATCAAACTGCCACTTTGCAATGCCAATGCAGTGCTTGTTCTTCTTGAACTGGTACCAGTATTCCTCCCAGTCCGCAATCGTGCCGGTCTTCTTAAAATACTTGTACCCCTTGTACATGCTCTCACACGCAATAATCTTGGGTTCAGCCCCTGGGCTGACATCGTGTTCCACGCCCCAAATGTCTTTAATAAACCGTACCCCGCGTTCTGCAAAAAACGTTTCATAATCCATCTGGTTCAGTACACCCTTAAAGTACGGCATACGCCACACAACGCTAGTTACGGGTGTTTCGCTGCCCAACCGCCGCTGTATCTCCTGCATAATCTTGGGGTGTGCAATCCCGCAGCCGTCAAAAGCGTTTATCTCAATGTCGCGGGTAGTTTCTGCAATGTCTTTCTGCACCCACTCGCGGTCAGCCCCGGTCTTGCGGTCTTTGAACTGGATCTTGCGGTCATATACATATTTAATGTTCTGGTTTGGTATGGTCACAAAGCAGTCCGGCACTACCACAATGGTCGGATACCAGTTCTCAATGCAGTGGCAGCTGGAATACATCAGGCCGCGATAAGCGTAAAATTTACTCAATACTGTTTCCTGAATTTGTATTCCCATTGTGATTCTCACGTCAAGGTCGTGGGCCAACCGCCTGTCCACAAAGCTCAAAATGCCCTGCCGCACCATACTAGCGCTGCGTTCACTCAGCACAAACTCTTGCTTTCCAATCTTAAACCCGTGCTGGATCAACCGCTTCATGGCCGCCTTCTTGTTCTGGCCACCCACGCAATCCACAAACACAACAAACCGGTTATACTCGTTGCTCTCGTATGTAAGCAGCCGGATCTGCCGGAACAGCATGTTGTCACCCTGCTTTACATAAAAGCGCTCTTCTTCCTCCTGGCTGATCTGGATGTTATAGTCATGGTTGATAATGTAGGTCAGGTTCAACTTTCGCACAATATATAGTGGTGGTGCGAACATTACTCGTCCTCCTTGTTATTCGGGTCATCCTCTTTGTCCTCAGCTTTTTCCAGGTTGTAAATCTTTTCAATGCTAACCCGCCCGCTATCAAACGCCTCACGGGAAAGTGCCGCCCACAGCAGCGCGTACAAAACCGGCAGCGCCACAAAAATTCCAACCGTGGCCACAGTGCCCAACATCTGCAACGCCAGCCGGATCACCACAATGCAGCTTCCAACCAGCACCATGGCCTTAAATCCCTGCCACAGGTCATGCAGAAAATTTGTCAGTATCAACAAAGTTTCAGCTTCTTTCTTGTTCAAAATTTTATACCTCCAAAAAAAATATTTTTTCGTAGAAAAGGTAAAGTGGGCAATATACGTTCGTTTTGCTTAGAATATTTCATCCTCACGCAATCCCCAGTCACTGTAGTTATCAGGCGGCATCTCCCACCCGTCGCAAAACTGGGTGTTGCACAACTCTTCCATCGGCGGCTCTGGTGCGGGTTCCTGTTCCGGTTCCGGCATCACCTCCTCTGCTGGTTCCGGCTTATCCTCCGCTCCACATGTCTGGCCTGCCGGGTACCAGTTGGAGCCTGCTCGGTTGGGTTTGCGCCGGTACCGGTTCTTTGTTTCGCGCACAACCTTCTCCACCATGTTGTCGCCACACATTAGCGGGAGCGCCAAAATCATCTCTGGCCGGTCAGATTCCAAGCTTCCCTTTTCAATCGCTCCGTAATACGGGATAACCAGCCCACACTGGTACATAACCCGGATGGCGTTTGATATGGTTTTATCAGCCAGGTGCAGTTCTTTGGCAATCGCTTTAATGTATCCTACCCACGTCGCCACAAACCCCATCTTCTCCTTGCCATATGTACGCTGCCACAGGCGATACCGCAACCGCAGGTAACAGTAGATCCGGTACAAATTGTTCGTGCCACGCCCGGTAGAATAGGCAGTAGCCACTCTGTTTAGCAGCAAGAAATATTCGTTTGAGGTCAGTGAAGCATAACCAAACTTTCCGTCCTTGTCTTCTTTGCCAAACACCTCGTTCAGATCTTTGAACCGATACTTAAACGGTTTGGTCGGTTTTGCCCGGTTGTACCCCTCTGTCATAATCACGCCACATGCTTCTAAAAACTCAACTGCATCTGCCGCACGGTTGTAGTATCTGCGGTGCTGGCAATCTTTCCCAAACGTTCCAGCCAGCTCGACCAGCTCTGACAGGCTCGTATAACTGTAAAATCGTAAATCGTAAAACGGCGAATACTTTGCGTACATCAGCATGTAAACCGGCAGTAACTCCGACACGTCCTTGCGCAAAATCAACTCTTCCGGCACCTGCATAACCTGCTTTGCTAAGTAGGAACCATTCGTATACATTAAAAAACACTCCTTTGCCGCATTAAAAAACGGCTCGAAAATAATCATTCAATTCTTAAAAAACGGCTCGAAAAACGCATTTTGGAAAACGATGTTCAGAAACGATGCAAAATCCGCAGTCCAATTCGTTTTTGAACAACGAAAAACCTGGGGTAAAACCAACATTCACTTACGCTTAATAAGAAAAACCTTAATAAAGAAATATAGGTGGTACTTTTGCTCGGCGTTTGGCCCTCCGGGAATTCGTATCCGCCGACCATTTCGCTTGTTCTGCGTGCATCCCAAGCTCAACCGTACCCCTTTAACCCTGTGTGGGCGCATGGGTTCTGGTGGGATCGTTCCTTGTTCTTTTCGTTCCTGGTTTTATACAATCGCCCAGGCCGTAACGTGTCGGTTCAAAAAATAGTCCAGGATCGTAGCGCTGTCCGTTCAAGTCAAGCCATTGGTATGTTCCTCTGGTTTTCAGGCCGTTGCAGGTCACGGCTCGTTTATTTAGTCCTGGCCGATCCGGTGCTGATAAAATCACGCTCTTTCCTTTTGCGTTAAATAGTTCTTTCAGGCTCGTCTCCCAGCGCTTTTAACGCATCCTGCTGGTTTATGTATCGCATGTCATATCTCCTTGTATTGTGGCCCCACAGCGCGTCCCTGCGCGTCTCAGGCCATGTTATACCGTGCGGTGTCGCAGTTTATGAATAGATCGCTGGTTCCGGCATTACTGGTTCCTTAAAACAACCAAGCCCAAAATCTCCCGGCCAATATTCGCCCTGCAACCATTTGTTCTGGTCCTGAATAATCTCGTCCAGGTTGTCAGGATCTTTCACCAGGTTCATTGGCATCAGCAGCGGCAGGTACCCGCCTTCGTCATCCATGATAATAAACAGGTTGGCCAGATCGTCCGCCGTTGCGCTTTGTAACTTTTCAAGTCTTGTCATAAATTTGGCGCAGAAGACCCGCGACTTTAGTCGTGGGAGGAATGCGCCTTCAACTCCTCTCTGTAATATAATTTGTCGCCGCTTCCAGCAGCGTAAGTTTTTTGTAGCTTGCGCTATTTGAGATAACGGTTCCGTCGTACTTTTTGATGGCAAAATACCCGCTGGTACGTCTGCCGGTAATGAAGCATTCCTCACCGTTATATCGGACCTTATCCCAAAGGCGGAAACCTTTCACCAGGTACGGAGCCTGATTCTTTTTGCGGGTGCCGCCTTTAAGGATTTTCGCCTTGTGGATTTGCCGGTTGTGATGACGTAGCGCCCGCGTGCGGAACATAGTGTCGCACGGCTTTGCATTTGGAGCTTTAGCAATACAGCGAGCATCGTTGGTGTGGCTTTTCTCTACGTGGTTTTCCTCCCGCAGCAGCTTGGTGATGTACCCGTAGGTCTGCTTGACAGGAATGTTCAGCTCATCCTTCAGTCGTGCGAGCAGCGTATTGCGCATGATTCCCATGAAAGCGGCGTTGCGCAGCGGCTTGCCGCGCTTTTTGCCATTGCCCAATGTGATTTTCCCCTCGTGGAGTGCCTTGTGACATACCGCGCATAAGGTAATCAGGTTGTTCGGAGCATTGCCTCCGACATGACGGCTTTCAATGTGATGGACGTGCAGCCGAACTGGCTTCTTTTCTGTCGGGTAGGCACCACAGCACTGGCAGGTGTAGTTGTCGCGTTTCAAAACGTACTGGCGTACATTGTATTCGTCGTACATCTCGCCGAGCTGATAGTCGGCTCCTACAGGCAGGGGCTTTCCGGCGAGCATTGCCTTTAAGCGCTGTGTATCAAATTCTGCAGTTTCTACTCTTACAAGAGTGACAGGCAAAATTCGACAGATGCGCTTAATAACGGTGATGTGCTCCTGAATTTTAACTTCAACCGACGGCGCCAGCCAGCCTTTGTGCTTGCTATGCACTCGATTGTTGAAGCGCGGCGCCCTGTACCGGGTTTTGCGGTTCCTGCGGCTGCGGCGGTATTGCCGTCGCACCGAGAGCAGCTCTACCACGTCGTTACGGGGAGACAGTTCCTCTTTGTAGAGTTCCCTACCCTCTGTACAGGCAGAAAGTCCCACATGCCTGGAACCAGCATCAACGCCCAGGGCAACGGGTTGTTTGTATCCCGCACTTCCGTGCAGGAGTTTGATTACGAACGGCGTGCGCTTTACAACGCGAGCCTTTCCTTCTTTCAATAGTAAACGAGCCTTCCGTGGAGAGCACGGCATCAAAGGCTCGCCGTGCATATTAAGTACATACACATATTGCATGATACCATGCTCCTTTCGATGAATTGGCAGCTAATAAAAAGCTGTTCTCTCCTTGCGGAGAGTTGGAATCCTTCCCCAATGTCACAAGCGGTTTGAGTCAGCCACACCTGTCGGCCTTGCCTCAGCTTTACGTGATGTGTTGTCGCAGAGCGGCAGATTAGGATTAACGTCCACCGGTGCCTATACATTCGCTTGTAACGTAGTACTCGAAGCACTTAGGGTAGTCAACACACCCTTTCGGGCACAGCCGAAGCTTTGGACTCACCGTATTCGGCAAGCCCGCGACTTCAGTCGTGGGCTATTGACATGCTTTATCCACCTCCTTAGCCCTCCGTACAGGCGCTTCAAGCTCGTATCTTAGCTGGGCTGAATAGTTTGTTTTCGCCACCAAAGGCTCGTCATAGGGGCTTGCAGGGCCATGTCCGCCAATGGCATCGACTTTAACATCGGCTTCCTCAAACATTTTTGTCCACATGTCATATGCCAGCATCAGCCTGATTGCATCCACAACCTCATCCAGTGTTTTCTCTCCACGCAGATACAGATTTGATATCTCCATAAGATCTCTGTATCGTTTATTTGATATGCCCTTCATTACAAAATCCCTCCTTTGTTGTTGGGCAATCGTGCAGCATGCAGTAGTATAAATCTGGGCATATAATGGAGTTCACCACCTCGTCACAATCCTCACACCGCACATATTTTGTCATGGTGGGTGCCGCATCAATGGCCTCCAAAACCCGTTGTACACCATCCAGATAAACCTGCCATTCGGCCTCTGAATACTTCGGGTCGCGCTCAATGCAGTACGCCTCAAACTCCTCCGCATCAATCAGTCGTGCCATAAAAAATTTTTTCACCTCATTTCGTTTTTATTGTTCGCTGAATTTTTACATGTGAACTTTTTGTAACATTTGTTGGCAATGTGTTGTGCTGTTGTTGTTATCTTCCACGCGCCAAAAATCAACAGCGTACATACGACCCCCAATGCCAACAGCATCAGCGGTCCCCATATGTAGATCATCAGTATGGCGTCCACCGTAGATTCCCACGCCTCGCTCATTGACTGCCTCCGGTACCCAGGTCTCGCATCATCTCGTCGGTCAGGTAGTACACCGTGCTGGTATACCGATCTTCGAACGATTCATTGTCGTATGTGGTGCGGTCGTAAAAATCGGCCTTGTAGCTGTAATCTTCATCAGAATATTTTATGGTGACGTAATCTACATCCTCGGTTTCTTCTTTTACGATCCCATCATCCTGTATCACGCCGCAGTGCAGGTATGTGTCAGCGCCGCAAATGCCGCCATACCGGTTTGTATACGGCCGCGTTTCAAGGAATGCGTAGGAGATCTTGTGTGTGGCCTGTACAGTGGTCATACTCACAGCTTTTGGCGCTTTAGCTTCTAAGTCAAGGCCTAAGTGTACAGCAGCTCCAGCAGCCAATACCGCAGTGGCCACAGCGCAAGCGTGAGTTATAGCACTGGCGATTTTTAACTTTGACATAAAGTTTCTCCTTATTAGTTGCAGTCTAGGATCTCGAAACTGTCAAGTAGAGCACCGAACGAATTCTCCCAGTCCTTATAGTCTTCCTGTGTGACTTCTTTTACCGGGTTAAGAACAATCCAGTCGTGCAGCTGCCGCATCTCGTCAAGCAATAATTGCAGGTTACTGGCAATCTCTTTCTTGCGGGTTTCAAATTCTTCATTGGTCATTAGTGTATTCCTCCTAGATCTGGGAAGTATTTGCGGCGCTTTTCATAGTTAATACAGGTAATTTTGGCTTTATCACGCAACCCGCTTATATCGCAACGAACATAAACCTTGCCATAGTTTTTGCAGTGTTTGCAGTATAAACATAAGCTGGACGTGTAGTCTTCAGGCCATTCTGTAAATAGCGTACAATGGGCAGGTTGTTCTATCGGCTTCTCTTCTAGTTCGCAGACAATCCGGCTATCAGTCATAATCATTCGACAGTAACAGCAATTCTTGCATGTAATTTTTTCTGCCTGTTCTTTAGCTGTCTCAGCTTTGCGTTCCTGCTGTACTCTCAGCCAGCCATAGGCGCACACACTAGCCAAAGCGCAAATCTTTATACCCGTATAAATTGTTTCAACCAGCATCGGCCATGTCCTCAGTATCGTCCGACATACCAATCAGTCCTTCGGCTTCCATCAGCAGCCGGAACGTCTCGCGTCCCTTGGGTGTGATCAGGGTCTGGGTTCCGGCATGCCCGTTGCCACGGTTCACGAACTCCTTGATATCAAATAATCCATCGTTGCGCTCCGCATAAGCTTTGAGTTTGCCCTGTGTGTCACGGTACAGGTACTTTTTGTCTAGTAGGAACTGAACCAGCACAGTTTGTTTGATATGTAATTCGCTGGCAAAGGTTCTGAAGTTGGTCAGCAGATTCCGATCGATCACGGCATCGAAATACTGTGCTTTGCCAGACATTTCAGCGTTCTCGCTTTCCAACTGTTTGTTCGCAGCAGCCAATTCTTCCAGTCGCTTAGTGCGGGCTTCTAGCGTTTTCTGGGCAACCAACAAAGCCTGACTCATCAGTTCCGCGTCTGTCATGGTTTCCTGGTTGGCAATATAACCGCCGTTTTTGCGGATGGCCGGCAAGACTTCCGCGGTAACCCAGCGTTTGAACTGTTTTGCGGTGGGAAGTTTACTGGAAAGAATCAAGCTGTACAAGCCGGACTCGTTGATAATTGTTACGTTTTGTTTACCGCCAGGGGTCATCAATTCAGTGACCCCTTTATCTTCAGAATCAACATGATTTGTTACAGCGTTAGCAAGAGATTTTCCCTTTCCATAACCAAGTGCAGCAGCTACATCCTTGCCTACAAACCACGGCTCGCCGTTCATCTCCACCGTGCGCACATCGTTATTTTCGTATTTGAATACCTGCAAATTTCCCATAAAAAATCTCCTTGTAAAAATATGGGTGTCACTGTCCTTGACCCCATTATTCAAAATCAAATTGCTTGCGGACGTTCAGCTGCCTCGCCATAATTCAATCGTCATGCCGCACCTTTTTTATTCCGGCAACGGCCGGTATTTATTCATATCGCAGTAACCGCTCATGGCGTTCATGTCGTGCAGCATCTCGCTTACTACCTCGTTCCGGTCAAGGCCATTGCGGTCTGCATAATCTACCATGTCTTCAAACATTACGGCGATTGTATGGGTGTAATCCTTAATGTGTTCCGTCTGTGGCTGTACGGAATATCTAAAGCATGTTTGTTCCATTGTTAAAAATCTCCAAAGTTATTATTCAAGAATGAGGATTGGTAGCAGCCATAGCGCTCGGCTCCATATGGTCTCCAAAATAAAATTTATGTACGCCCTTGGCTCCTACCCAGTGGTCAAAACTTTCATCAAAGCTGTCACTATGTACTGCAGCCGGCACCTGAATAATACAGGGCACTTTCTGCGCCACCATATCGTCTTTGCACCAGCCACTGTTGCAGGTCCCGCAACAAGGTTCCAGTACCAGATCGTCAAACGGGAACATCATATCGCAGTAACCTTTGATATATTCGTCATGAACCTGTTCTGCGTTGCGTTCATAAGGCGTATCACCCCAGCTATCGCCGTACCATTCCACCAGGTCATCATCACCCAGGTAGAACCGTACCAGGTTGCCCTTGCGTTCGAAGTCAATAATTTTCATGCCTTCGCTTCCTCCTTGGCGGCTTCATGTTCAACCTCAAACATCTTGGTCATATCTGTCGGAAATTCATGCCTGCTGTACATAGCCGCCGTCCGCCGCACCAACTCGCACGGATCAGGATTATTTGCCCCAAACTCCGCGTTCAGCTCGTCTTGCGTCACCGGCCACTTAAAGCCAAAGTCACTGCGTTTGATTTTGCACAGCGGCGCTCCTTCATGCCAGAACACGATGCCCTCCATGGCGGCCAACTCCAACCCGCGCCGGATTCCCTCAAAGCTTAGGTTTGGGATATCAATACTGATCGTGCCATGTCGCACCAGCACGTCCTTGTCCAGCCCGTAGGGATTCTTCTGGAAGTGCGGACCAATCGCCTCATAAGTTGCATTCGGTAGGTCATCCCAGCTGTTGTTTCGCGCCTCCACAAACCATTTGTCCGCGGGGTTATCTGCCGCTACTTTCACCCAGTGGGGCCAGTGGCCAGTTACCGGGTCTGGCTCGTCACATGGGATTGCGCCCTCCGGCACTGCTCTGCCCGGCTTGGCATCAAAGCGCTTGTAGAATTCGCCGTTAATAATCGCGCAGCAGGCACCGTCAAGCTTCAATGTGGCAATGCTCTCATCCGTCAGTGCCGCCTCACAGCCCGGCGTAATCTCGTCACGGATTCCGGTAATCTTGTGGCCACTGAATTCGCGCTTATATAAGGTAGGGATTTTCTTCATTGGTTTTTACCTCCAAAACTTTGTTAATTATTCAAGTGTCAATCTTAATGTTGCGCATAACGACATCGGCAACAGGGGTGCCCGTCAATGCGCACAGACAGGCGTAACGGCCAATCCATTCATTGAACGCTACGTTCTCGTTAAAGGTGATTTGCACATAGTTGGCAGAATAGCCATGACTTTTCGCCCATGTGTCCGGCGTGCCATGGTTACATTCCAAGCAAACGTGCCGGCGGTCTGGATCTGATTCAATAAACCAAGCCATGCTGACACCCTGCTCATATAGCGGGGCCATCATTTTCCGGGCGCTCAGTTTTGCGCTGCATGTCTCTGCCGTGCTCCAGCGGCTCGTCCGGTTGGCTTGGTACTCTGCGCACGCATCATCCACGGCCTTATGTGCTGCCTTTGGGTCGCTCACATCAATCGTCACACTGCGTAGCGTGGTTGGCTCTGGTGTAACAGCCGGTGCCCCACATTCCTCCGGCGTAATTAACGTGCAGCAGTTTGGGTCAAGTTTTAGCTCCCTGACCGCCAGCATACCGCTCGGCTGCAGCCACCGCCCATAGGGGATCTGATTGTCCACTACTTTGGTAATTATGAATGTATCGCCCTCGCAGGCCAAATATTGGTGTATGCCCGCCCGGTGTGTTTTGGTGATTCGTACTTTGTCGCCCGGTTTTACCAAACAATATCTAGCGGAGCTATTGATGGTGCCTGTGTTGTGATTTTCCATGAATTATTTGCCTCCTTCATTTGCGAAAACTTGTATTTAGCAAAAGTAAAAAAGTGGGTGCTTGCCAGGCACCCAAATTCAATGGGCATCGTTATATAGTAGCCAGCGGCGGCACTCCCAACACTGTATCTACTGCCATTGCCGTTGCATCAATCTGCTCCTGGCTTAAGCCAATGTAGCGCATTGTAATGCTCTGGCTGCTGTGGTGGAACTTGTTTTGCAGCGTTTCCATCACCTGGCCAGCCGGCAGCCCGGCCTCTGTCATGGCGTGGTTTGCAGCATAGCCATAGGTCTTGCGCAGGCTGTGGGTACTAATATGCTCTTTAATGCCGCACTCTTTGGCCGCTTGGTTCAAGATCCGCCACACCTGTGTTTCATCCAGTGGCTGCGGCACTCCCTTGGGGCTGCGCATACTCTGGAACAATGGCCAGCCTGGCTTCAGCACATTCATGGTTCGGCCCCGCATCTCTTCAATCAGGGCGGTAATCGCGCCTGCTGCCAGCGGGGTAATCAGGTCATTGGTACGCTTGCCGGTCTTTTCATTGATAATAATTACGCGGTGGCGCGGGCAGTTGTGCTCACAATCCCACACATCATCAACGGTAAGGCGTAAAAGATCGCCCACACGCAGGCCCAGTGTCACACCACATATAAATAAGGTATAGTTTCGCTGCCTGTTATACGGGCGTCCCTGGGTGTGCAGGTAGGTGGCCATGGCGTTAAAGTCCTCGCGGCTGCGGATCGGCTCTGCCGGCGTTGGTTTTGCCACACCATTGGTTTTTATCAGGCTCAGTTTGGGCTGTGCATAGCGGGCGGCACGGGCTTTCTTACTGCGGCTCCGCTGGCGCGGCTGTGGTGTTTCGCGTACCAGCTTATAACCCATGGCGGATGCCAGCTGTTCCATCAGGGCGTTGTGGCCGTCAGTATCGGCGCTTGCCTGCATCATTGCCATCAGTAAGCTTGCAGCACCTTGTAGGTCCAACCCACCCTTGGCCTCTGTGGCTTCCTGCATAGTAACAGTGCGGGGAATAAAGTGAGCTACGCTGTTTCTTTTTTTCATAGTGGGCTTCCCTCCTGTGTGGTGTGTCCTGCGGAGCTTTATCCTACGGAGCTTTATCTTATGGTTTTATTATAGCACTGCTAATTACAAGAAGTCAACAGTGGCAAAAAATAAATTTCAGGAGAAAGCGTAACACAGGCTCCGCCTGTAGGGGGCGAAAGAACCCCCTGTCTGACGACAGCGGGATTAACCCCCCCTGTCTAGCGATAGTGGGACCCAATTTTTGCCCGTAGAACCGGATAGAACCAGCTATACAGTATAAATAGGTAGGAAAACGGCCAACAGGCGATCAGAGCGCCCCGTGATAGTCCTGTGGTGCTCGTTATTGACCGGATCTGGTCTCAAAATGGATGGATCTACCCCCTGGTGAAGGCCCAAAGAGGGTGTTTCCGGGGATCAAAAAGCTCCGCCAGAGTCGTTCCGAGGCGTTTTCGAGCGGAAATTATGCGTTTTTTAGCGTTTTGGCGCTGTTTTTGCGTGTTTTAGTGGCCAAATTGTGCGTTTTTATGGCGTTTTTGAGTAAAAAAATAAGGCCCCAAAGGAGCCTGGAAAGCGGATTGTTATGCGGTTTTCTCCGAGAAAGGGAACGATTAAGGAAACAGGGATCTAGAGGGAGGAAAGGAGGGACTTGGAGAAAGGAGGAGAGGCGGTAGTGAGGTGGAAGAAGGAGAAGTGACGTAGGTGCGCTGGTTTGTGTTTTGAGAGCCGGGAGTGAGATGGAATAACTAACCCATTTTCCGCGCTCTCACGTTATTTTTTCTTTTTAACCTGCCCTCATATGCAAACTATTGAAGGTGGTTTGCAAGTAGCAGATTTTTAGCGGTATAGCGTTGTTTTATGGCCTTCTAACTTGCTGATTTTTGGCGCTTTTCTTGCTTTACAGAGGGTATACCGGGCGCTGTTTTAGTTAAAGAAATTTAGGTAAATATATTTAGGTAAATTCTTTTGCAGCTTCGGATCAGTTGACCTATACTATATGGCGTATAGTATTCACATACAGTCAATACACATGTATATACTACTGTCAAGACACATAGCCACACATATACTATTTGCACTATATTCCTATATTTCCCCTTGCACCTATGGCCCCGCCTTCCCGCCTTATAAGTACGCGCGTACATTATATAGCGCGGAAAAAATCCCACGGCTTATATATGCTATTCGTTCCCAATAACCGCGCTATATAGCATATCTATAGCGTTTTTTAGCACTTGTGCCTTGCTAGTACCCTGAAGTTCTGCAATTTTATTTAATTTTATTGCATATTTTTTTGGCAGAGCCGCCCGCACTTCAGTAGTTTTTTCTGCGATATATCGTTCATGTGCTCTTTTTTGGGCTGCACCATATACACGCTTTTTAGTATCCATTATTATATACACGTCCTTCCTGTCCGATTGAAGCATTGCAACATTTGTATATACACGTACATACAAATTTCACCATACACCGCTGTTTTTTGCGTTTTGTATTATGCACGATATTTCCTGTTGTATATACGCGTATACCCTGCTATACTAGGCATGTACTTGAAACAAACCCCTTGCACCGTTTCAGGTATGTTCATCCGATTTTTCCCGCGCCCGGCTTTACCTTCCGGGCAACACTCCATTGAATATAAGGAAGGAATACATACCATGACTACAAATTATACCGCCGCCGCCCGCGCCGCTATTGCAGAGCAGAAAGCCATTAACTGCAAAATCTTCACCGCCCACTGTGAAGGCCCCGACTTTACCGCCGCCGCCGCGCGTGAACTCTTCCATCTGTACCGGGATAGCGCCGCCGCCCTGATTATGGCCGTGGCTAACTATCGCGCCGCTGTCACTAACAGCCAAACCCCTGACCCCGCGCCCATTCTGACCGCCGCCCGCGGCTATTTAGGCAAGTTCGCCCCTGACCGCCGCGCCGCCGCCGCTATGCTCTTTGACGTGGCAAGCGGTGAAACTGACGCCGCCGCCGCCGCCCGCATTGTTACCGCCCTTGCCCCCGTTGCCGTCAATGGCACCGCAAAAGATACCAAAGGCGCCCGCCGTGGTACAATCAACCTGAACGCGGATTCCGCCGCCACTTCCACTATTATGACTGCGCTTGAACAGTGGGCGCTTGACCGCCTTGACGGCGTACAAGCAAGCAATGCCGCCGCCTTGGTGGAAGATAAAAAAGCCCGCAAGGCCGCCCAAAAGGCCGCCCGCGAAAAGCGCAAGGCCGAACAGGCCGCAAAAGCCGCCGCCGTTGCCGCCGTACAGGCAAAAGCAAAAGCCCCGCGCAAGTCCACCCGGAAAGCCGCCCCAAAAGCGCCCGCCGCTACTTTGACCGCCGCCCGCGCCTGATTCAATCCACCGCGCCGCCCTCTTTTGGGCGGTATGGCCCCACGCTGCAAGCGTTCACGCCGCGGGGCTGGAAACACAAGAGCGCCCCAAAAGCGCCCGCCGTGTTACTGATTGCAGCAAAAGCACCTTGACAATAGAACAAGCAAGTTGACACAAAAGCCGGGAACGGTTTACTTGTGCGCCCTGTGCTTAAAAAATGCCGCGGGAACGCGGTGCACGCAAAAGGCCCTGTTTGTTCGCTATATCCCACTTGTTTTACCATGCCGCCGCAAAAAGTGTGCATAAATTCCGCCCGGAAAGTGTACCCTTTGCAACCTGGCAACGGGGTTTTAATCCCGCGTCAATATGGTAAAGCATTGTAAAGCGCAAAACCCAACTTGCAAAACCTGTATAGGTTACACAAGTGTACATATATGGCGGTTTTGTCGCGGCCCCGTGGTTTAAGCCTTGCACCTCTTGTCAACCCGGAAAGTGTATTCACACGCCGTTATAGCAATGGCCTGTTTTTTCACAGGTTAATTATAACATTTCAGCCGGTAAAATGCAAGAGTACAAGCGCCACAAAACCACGCGCCAAAACAAAACCGCCTTCATAACCGGGCAAAGTGGGCATGACCGCCGCGCCCGGAAAGAACGAATGTTTGAATAAATTATACAAAAGAGGTGTACCCAAATGTCACGCAAACACGCAAAACCCGCTGCCAAAAGTGTGGCCGGGTATAAAATGAAAAGCCCGCGTCAATGCACCAGCCCCACGCCCTGGCACGGGTATAACCTGCAAGCCGGGGACATTTACGGGGTTGACCGTGTTGGCCCCTATGTTGCTCGCCCGCATATGTACAAGGGCCAAATGATTTTTATGCGCCCTTGCCGTGGGCAAAATGAATCTTTTTGGGTGCCGTTCCGCGCAACCGCTGAAACATCCGAACACGTTGCCGAAATTCTCAAGCGCTTCCCCATGACCCCGCCGGAACACGCAACGGCGGAATACCGGAAGGCCCTGGCAGCCTATCGCGCCGCCAAAATGAAAGCTCTTGCCCCGCGTTTCTTTGCCGCCCAAATGCAGGCTGGTGTGATCCGCAAAAATCATTTCAAGTTCAAAAGCCGTCAGCATGGTAACTGTCACGAATACCGCCTTGCCACTCTCCTGGCCTATGGCGATAAAGTGGAGATTAACGGCCGCCGCGTTGCCGTCACGGATAAAATCGGTTTGTATCTTGACGGCGGTGCATTCTGATCCGCCTCCGCAAAACGAATTGAAGTATGAAAGGAAGTAAAAAACTATGTTTGAAATGAAGTTGTTTGAAGTCCGGTTCCAACTTTCCACCGGTGCCCTGTTTAAGTCTGTCATCCCCGCTTATTCTAACGGTGGGGCGGAACACAAAGTGCTCGATCTGCTTTGCGGCCGCTGCAAGCGTGCCCTGGCATTTGATTCCGAAAATGAACCCGTTGCGGAATCGCTTTATCCGGGAGCGCAGCCCATTGACTGTACCCTCATTGCCACGCTGTAACACCCCTATGCCCGGAGTTGGTAGGCCGGGGGAAGAAAGCATCCTACCACCATTTTCAAAAGCAAATCATGAAATGAAAGGAAATCCCATCATGTTTTCAGTTAATTTGAATTGGAATACCCCTGCCGGCAACTTTTCCGAAACTCTGAACAGTTTTTCCCGTAAAGAGCTTGCCAAACATTATGCTGACCTGGTAGAAAGCCACATGGAAGCCGCTCTTTGTCGGAATGACTTTGACCTTCTCTTCCCTGCTGCCGAATGGTCAGACTGGGAACGTTGTATCCTGCGTCGCCTTTATGATACGATCCCGGATAGCTTTCAGTGCAAAATCGAAGTTGAAAATTGAATTGTTAGGTTGAAAGGAAGCCCCATTATGAAAAAACTAACAAAATTCCTCGCCCGCTTCACCCTCTTCAGCGCCGCCGCGTGCGCCATTCTCTTTGGCCTTCCCGCCCTGGCCAACCGCCACCCTTTTGCCCTGTTGGCCGTTTCAATCGCCATTTTGATTCTGGCCGTATATGCCATTCACAAACCAGTGGCCAAACCCAAAGCGGCAAAGCACCGCACCACCACCCACCGCAAAGCGGCCTGACCCCATCATCCCATCATGAATAAGTTCTTTGCGCTCTGACTTCACCGCCAGGGCGTTTTTTATTGCATCATAAATTGAATCGGCTTTGCCAATGAAAGGAAGTCCCCCAAATGAAACCTCGCCGCATTTTCTCCGCACTCCTCCTCTCCCTCGGCCTTATCCTCTTAACCTTCGCCGCCACCTGCCGCCTGGTTATGACCAACATCCAAATTGATTATGACCCGTCCAGCCCTGCAACCGTCACCCTCACCGTCTTTGGCCAGTCGGATGAATACGCCATGGCCATTGATGCCGATTGAATCCCCTGCCAAGAAACAGTATGAAATGAAAGGAAGTACCTAAAATGTTGAATTCTCTTTATGCCCTCATCCTCACCGATTCCCTTCACCTGCCCACCATCATCGGCTATTTCAATACCCGTCCTGCCGCCTGTCAAGCCCGCCAGAGTGCCCACGCCTGGCTGAAAGGTGAATCCCAGTCGGTCGAAAGCCTCAACTGCTTTTCCAACGCCGCAATGAACATCCTTGACCAGTGCCGCACCGCAATCGAAAAGAATCCCGCGCACTATGTAGACCTGCGCGTTAAGCCTGCCGATGACCTCTCTGACCCCGAAACAACCCCGTTCCGCGTCTATTATGAAACCGCAACCGGCGACCGTCACTTCACCGTTATTGAAACCATCACGGATCTCACCGCCACCCGTATCGTTTCCCACACCGTTCCCAACTGCACCGTTATCGTAACGGCCTTCCCGGGTGAATATGTTGAAACCGTTGGCTATACGGAAGTCAAATCGGAAATGCTGGATGCCCTCGCCCTTCATCAGCCCAAACCCACCGCCGATTCCCTCGCTGAATTCGCCAAGCTGGCCGAATCCGGCACCATCACCCGCAGCCAGTTTGAAACCTTTGCCTATCACGCCGTCAACTCTCCCCTGCCCAATGAAAACTTCACGGACCTCAACGCGCTTGCCGATACCCTCCGCAAAGCCCTGGATGAAGGTACCCAGATCATTCTCTGATTGAAAGGAGTTCCGCAATGAAACTGCAATACCACAAAATCCGCGGCGTGGATAAGTCCGTCTGCACCGCAGAGCAGAAAATCGCCTATAACATGGCATCCCGCATCTATGGCGATATCCGTTTTGCCAAAGTCTGGCAGCAGTATGATTCCGGCAAGGTTCCCGCCTTCCTCCAAAATGATTGGGAATCCAAAGCAATCCGAGAATACTTTACCACCTGGCAGCGCGATTATAACAAAGCGTCCGCTTATTACAACGAAGACGCAATCTTCAGTGCCCTGCGTGCCGGCCTGCATGATTTTATCTGCCACCACGGCCCCATCTTCACCACCTATAAAGAAGTCGGCCAGGCGTTTCCCGCCTACTGCCTCTGAATAAATTGAATCATGAAAGGAAGCTGCAAAATGAATACCCCCTACGCTCTCATTCTCACTGATTCCACCCACGCACCTACCGTCATCGGCCATTATAACAGCCGCCAAACGATAGATGAAATCCGTTCCGCTATTCGCAGCTACTTCACCGATGACGAACCGGTTCTCCCCACGGATATCATTCCCGGCACCGCCCAGGTCCTGAATGAATGCCGCGCCGCAATCAAGGCACACCACAACCACTTTGTCAATCTGCGCAGCCTAGCCTTGAATGACCCCTATCGCATCTGGCAGCCTGAACTACGCCAGTACGCCGTCACGTTTTATATTCCCTACGCAAAATGCGTTACTTATTTTACTGCCATGTCCACCATCATTGCGGAACGAATCGTGCAAAAAACGCTTGAGAGCGCCAAAGATGTTACCGCCTTCCTCATCCCGTCCGACCACCCGGAATATAAAGGCATTTTTGCCGACCGCAGAGAAATTCCTGCCGCCGACCTTGATTCTATCACCTGGTTTTAACACTGAATCACAAGATGAAAGGAAGCCCCACAATGATTGTCTTAAAAGAGAACGAACGTCTTTACGCAACCTCCTGGCAGTATAACTCTGCCCGCATCCTCACCCGCCTGGCCCAGCTCATCACTGCCCAGGGCGGCAAAGTGAAACCCTTGTATCCCGCCGTCATCTCTGACCGCAACCTGGAAGAAGCCTGCACCGCAACGCAGCGCCGCATTGAATCCTCTTCAACCTTCCATCCCAAAGTGCGGGAACCGCTGATTTCCAACCTCCAAAAGGAGCTTGCCCTCTTCCAGTCCATCCCCAACACTTACGATGACGGCTACCACTCTGAAAATATCCCCGTCAAAGAGCGCCGCCTCAAGATTGATTTTTGAACGTCAAAACGCCGCTACCCCATTCATAACAACACAGTCTGCTAAAGAAAGGTCGAACCAAAATGAAAACCAAAACCCGCCGCCCCTTCAACCTCCAGTCCGAACTCTCCCGCCTGGAACTCAACGGTGCCTGCTCTTACGATGGTAAGCCCCTCATCCTCCTGGAACAAGCCTACTGCTCCTATGATTGTTATCACGGTATCGCCCAGTACGTTGCCACAGCCATCTGCCCCAACGAAATCGCCAAGGATTTCACCGCCCCGTGCTATGTCGTCACTTGGCCTATCATCCGCCCCTCTGCCGAAAACGAAGAGGACGCCTGCGATTGGTCCACCCCCAACGGCCTCACTCCCCACGGCGAATATGATCTGGAACGCCGCTATTATTACTGATGTCCAACATCTTGTACTGGCATATCACAACGTTTGGTTGTATAATCCAATCATAAACCAAACCGCAAAACAAAATTATTTCTCCGTTTCCACCAAACTTTTCAAGTCAAAATCCGCATAAATTCTACCATCATAACAAATCTTGTGAACAAATTGTAAATTCAAAACGAATCCGCAAGCCACAAAGCTACGCAGCATGAAAGGAAGTACCGCCCCATGTCTACCCAAATTCTCAACCTCACCCCGCACGAAATCAACATTGGCACTGCCTCCATCAAGCCCTTCGGCGTGGTTGCCCGCGTCTATGTTGAATCCATCTCCGACGGCGAATTCACCACCGCTTCCGGTACAACCATCCCCATCTCCCACTCTTACTATGGCGATGTCGAAAACCTGCCAAACCCCATGCCCAATACGATTTACATTGTCAGTGCGCTTGTCGCCTCCCGCGTTCCCACCCGCTCCGATGTCTTTTACCCCTGCTGCATGGTCCGCGATACCCAAGGCCGCGTCATCGGCTGCAAAACCCTCTGCTGTGCCGCTGCCCCCGTCCTCGCCGCTGTGCATTAACCGAACCAAAAAATGATTCAAGAAAGGAATTACTATCATGTCTATTTTTGATAAATGGAATCAGGTTCAGCCCAAAGAAGTATCCGGTCCCCAGAAAGGTTATATGGTCCTTAACAAAAGTCGAACACAAATTCTGTCAAGCCCTAATGGTCGAATGCACAGCCGTGAAACGCCTTACTGCTGCGGCAAAGACTATTATCTGAATGAATCGTTGGACCTCTGGAGTTCGTTCCGTTTCTTTTCTAACCTCGCGTATTGGTTTATTCCTGGCCTGGATGAAATCAATGATCATCTGGAAAATTATTCCTTTGTTGAAATCGTCGCTCTTGATAAGATTCTTCTGTGTGATAAATTCGGTGCCACAAACCACTTCTGCATTGTCAAAGAACTTTCCGAGAAAGAATTAAAACTGTTTGCCAATATCAGCAATTCCAGCACCGGCATTATGAACATTGGCAACTTTAATAAAGGCGATGGCAATATTGGCGACTGCAACTATGGTAGCTATAACATTCAGGATTCCAATTTCGGCCATATGAATAACGGCAACAACAACGTTGGTAATCAAAATTCTGGCTGGAGAAATATCGGTGATGAAAATACTGGCAACCGAAATACCGGCGATTGCAACTCCGGCGGAGGAAATATCGGCAATTATAACTCTGGCAGTGATAACAATGGCCATGGAAATTCTGGTTTCTATAATATCGGCAACAATAACTCTGGTGACTGGAATAAAACTTCTTTTTCCAGCGGTGTGTTCTGCACAGAACAGCCCTGCATTATGATCTTCAATAAACCCTCTAGCCTTACTCTCCAGCAATGGCGTGATAGTCATGCTTTCCGAATTTTGCAAAGTATGCCTGGCAATGGCACTCGTGTTATTGATGAAAAATACGTTGATTCTAAAGAAAAAGCCGAGCACCCCGAATGTGAAGTCACAGGCTGCATCATGAAATCCAAACGCTATTCTGTGGCAGACCGTATCCACTGGTGGAACCATACCTTAACTCCCAAAGAGCGTGAAGTTGTTCGCTCCATCCCCAATTTTGACCCTGATATCTTTGAAGAAATCACCGGCATTCCCGTTTGAATCTTATAACGAAAGGATATATCAATCATGATTACCTGGCTTAACGTCAAGCAGCTTCAAGCCTTAGCCGAAATCCCCAAAAGCCTTGTTGTCGATTGCAATGGAGAACCGGACGGAACGATATATTTTACCAAGGTCAATAAGTCTGCTGTATCCTATTATGATATTATTAGATACCTTGATAAGTTTACGGCCCCCACTGTCAGAACTCGTGCTGATATTGCTTTTATCACAGGTGATATCTGTACCCGGCCTCACAATAAAAATTCACAAGCAACCCGTTGGCTTATCATCTCTCATGAATATCGTGTTTACTCTTGTATTTTATCTGCCGTTCCTTCTTGGGATGACCGTCAAGAAGATGTTGAACTCAACTTGGAGCATAATCCCAATCGTATTTTTCTTATAGAGCGGGAGGATGGTAAAAGCAAAAATGAAAAGTTTACCTATAATTTTTATCAGGCTTCGGATACGCCTACCCCACCAACACTAGACGAATACAGCGTTGAAGATAAAGTTCTGTTTATAAAATCGTATGAAGATTGCTTCCCTAGACCTGGATTCTATTCGAAATTTGTTGAAAGTTCTAGTTTTGAAGAGCTGAATAGAACGCGCAAAACTCTTATAGACAGATTAAACGTTGTCAAATCCAGACTTGTATACCTTGTTCAAAACGATGACACGGAGGACTAACCATGATTCATCACATCACCCTCTCCCAGCTCCGCACCTTCACCCCTCCGGCCACACAATTCGGCGCCGACAATGAACCCTATATGGTCATCCAGGTCAACCGCGATCCTATGGATTTTCAGCAGCTCACCTCTTTCCTCTATGAATTCGCTTACCCCATCCCCGCTTCCCGTGAGGACCTTCTCATGACCTCCGCTTATCTTTCCAACATCAACAACGGCAGCCGTGAAGGTTTTTCCTCCAGTCATCCCCGCCTGCTTTTCATCTCAAAACTTTCCGGCCAGAGCATTTATAATCTCGACCCTGCCCCTGATAAGATTGATGCTGTCCAGAACGATATTGATACCGACTTGGAGTACAGTACCGCCCGCCTTTTCATCCTTGAATGTGCCGGCAAGGAAAAATGGACCGTTCATCATGTGACCGACCGCTATAATCCTATCAACTTCCGTGACACCCCTGTCATCTCTGCCCTTGCCCGTACCCGCATCCTTGCCGATACCGCAACAGCCTACCACGACGAAAACGATTCTCTTCTTCTCAGCTCTTATGTTGACTATCTCAATTCCCACTTTGAAGCCTTTGCCTGCACCAGCGATACCGAGACCTTAAAGTTGCTGGCTCTCACCAATAAAGCCATCTCCAATATTCTCTATCGCGCCCTTCAAATCGCCGATGAAGACCCGACCCAGCTCAGCCTCTAATTAAATCACTCCACTATAAAAGCCCTGCCCACCCGCAAGGCTTTTTTCTTTTACCCATTAAACTCTAAGCCAAGAAAGGAAATCTACCATGACTGACTTTGAAAGAAAAATCACTTCCGAAAAAGCTCTTGACGCCGCCATCCGCCAGCTCAAAACCCAGGACGACTGGTTCCTCACCACCAAAACCGGCCTGGCAAAACGCATTGTCACCCTCTACGATGAAATTATTGCCGCTGCTGATTTCCCCGTCTCTCTTCCCGTCCGCGATGTCCTCAACTACAGCTCTGCCGCCTTCATGAATTATGTCAAGCTCGGCTGCAACTACATTACCCGCAAATTCAATGTCCGCCACAGCCCCACCACCGTTTACTCTTACGGCTACAACTACAGCAACGAAACCCTTCACGAAAAAGCTTCTTATCCTTACACCATTGATGATTTCTTCGCTGACCCTCTTCGCAAGTCTCTGTTCGTCATCGGCTGCTATAACTACCTTCACGATGTTATTGACGGCAAAATCAAACCTACCAAGATGACGGAAGCCAAAGCCGAAGCAAAACCTCCGGTAACTCTCCAGTCCGCCACCACTCTTGCCGCTCCTCCCATCGCACCCACCATTCCCATCACCAAAACAAACACCGTTTCCTGTTCCGCCACCAAAACCTGCGCCGCCTACAAACCCGTACCCCAGAGTCCCGCAAAACCGTAACGCAAGCGCAAAACCCGTTCCCATTCCAAACGCCGGACGCACCGCCCTCTTATATATCTTTTTTTATCTTTATATATAAACGCTATTGACGTGCTGTTTTCAGCCCGATTTTGAACCTTCCTAGTCGTATTGACACGCAATTTTTAGGCTGTTTTGGAACATTGCTTTTACTAACCCACCACTTTACCGGGTTTGTACCGTTCAAAAACGAACATATTTTGTCATCGGCCATGCAACATTCTCACCGCATCAAGCAACATTTTTACGGCTTGAACATTTGCGAAAACTTGTATATAATCAAAATCACAAAGTCACCCGCCAGCATGAAACCGCATCCCTCTCAGCGCCCCACACAGCCCCTACAGGCCGTGTTTCCTTGTGGTTATGCAGTTTCTCGCCCGTTTTCTTCTCGTTTCTCACAGCGCATCCCAGCCTTATTATAATTTGTTCCCCGCCCTGCCCCGTCTGGCAGGTTTTATTCCACCCTGTTATTTACAAGTTTTCGCAAACAAAAGGAGTTGACCCCCATGTACATCATCATCCCCACCCACGGCCATTACGAGATCCGTGACGGCCCCACCTTCATCCAGTCCGCCGACACCTACCGCGAAGCCTGGCACGAACTCGCTTCCCTCACCAATTCCCCAACCTAGGCAACCGTGCATTCCGCACTTGCAAATATTTTTTACATTGGCTACACGCCAAAGAAAGGACACACATTATGTCTACTGTCAAAATCAACGAAACCACCTTCTCCATCACCTCCACCCTGACCATGGCCCAGCTCAAAACCCTTCACACCAAGGCTCCCCAGGCCCTGCAGCTGACCAAGCCCGGCAAAAAGTCCGGCGATGACGATGAAATTATCTTTGCCATTGCCCCGTCCGCCAAGCAGAGCATGTCCACATACGGCATCTGCTTCGCCAAGTCCGCCTTCGGCACCGACAATGCCATCTACGTTGAGGACCTTCCCGCCGACCTCGAAAACATCGCCAAGGCCAAGGAGCATGTCGCCGAGCGCATCGGCTTCGCCAAGAAGCACCTGGATGAAATCGAAACTCAGGCTACCGCAACTCTGGCTCAGCTCAAGGCCGACCACGATGCCATCATTGCCGGCATTGAAGTTTTCACCCCGGCTACCCCGGAGCCGGCCCCGGAAAACGATACCGCCGCCCAGTAACCAAAACGGCCGGCACTCGCCCCCACAACAAGCAGCCCGGCCATGATTTTTCTTCCCCAATCCACAATCCAACATAAAAATATTTCATCATAAGGAGATTTTCACCATGATTAACGTCACTATCGTCGATAACCTGCACCGCAACACCTACCCCGTTGACCCCAACACCACCCTGCGCTCCGTCCTGGAAGCTCATGATGTCGATTACACCACCGGCCAGACCAAGCTGGATGGTTCCTCTCTGGCCGCAGGCGACCTGGATAAGACCTTCGCGGACTTCGGTATCGCGGAAAAGTGCTACCTGGTCAACATTGCCAAGCAGGATAACGCCTGATTGATTCCGCTCCGGTGGTGTCTCTTCCCCCACCGGGGTGCTGCCTTACAGGAACAGCCTCCACGCGGCGGGCAGCGGGCAACGCAAACGCGGCCAATCGTTCCAAATCTAATCAGAAAGGAAAAATGAATCACCATGCCACTCCCCAATTACACCGATATTCTCAACACCATGTCGCCCACCATCACATGGCAGGACAACACCCCATGCCGCACCACTTTCAAAGTAATTTTCACCAAGGCTCTGGCCTGCACGATTTACCCCCGCCTCACCGCAGGCAAAACCCTTGCCATCCTTGGCGATGATTCCGGCCTCCAGCCTTCCACTAACCCGAATGAATCCCTTCTGTTCTTTGTCACCGATAAAGCCGCCATCCCCGATTCCATCCAGGAAGTCAAGGATATCGGCGCTTATCTCTCTGATAAGTACAAAGTTTATCAGGATGCAGCCGCCCGTATCACCATCGTCCAGTTCCAGCGCGACGGCGGCCTCTACAGCAGTGTTTTTTACCAGCGTGTTGCCTCGGCCATGCCCCGCCTGCTGCCCTGGCTCTTCAAGGATCACCCCCTCACCTCCGATGAGCTCGCTTACCTCCGCGCCCTCTCCACCCCGGATACTGGCTCGGAAACCCTCGCCCGGATGGCGGAGCCTCTTTATAACAAAACCGATCTGCCCTCCAGAGCCGTAGATAAAGCGATTGAATCCCTCTTCAAAGGTACCATTGACCGCCGTAAAGCGGATCTCAAGCGCTCTATTGAAAACCTTTACCGTGAGCTGAAAGAAACCCGCGCCCGTATCTCTGGAATTTTTACCAACATCACCAGCATCAACTGTGAGCTGACCGGCCTTGACTCCAAAGATGAATCCACCTTTATCACGGAACTCAAGGATTACCTCCACACTCAAAAAGGTATTTCCGTCGATACTGACGATGGAGCGCTTCTCCTCACCATCACCACATTCCTCTCCAACTATGACCCGGATGATGTTGAAACCTTTATCTTCAACAGTTACCGCCCCTATCAGGATCTTACCGGTGAAGAAGAACACGATGTCCGCATTCTTTTCCGGGCTGTGTTCGTTGACCATATCTTCAAAATCAAACTCGCTGCCACCTATAAGCTTAATTACAACTGCCATGTCACAGCCATGTCCGATGAAATCAATATGAACGTTGTTCAGGCTGTTCCCAACCCTCACATCAATCATCACTCCTGCCTCGGTAACTATGAACCCATGCTGGAGGATGCCGAGGATCGCCGAGATTTTATTTCCGCCATTGCCATCTGTCAGCAGAGCGCCAGCAGCATGAACCTCGTCGAAACCATCTCCACCAAATATTTCTTTGATGATTTCGCCACCGCCTATCACACGGATATCCCCGTCATCCTGACCGCTACCGGTGAATCCATCACCCCCAAGCAAGCCATTGAACAGCTCAAATCCGCAAACGATTCCGTTAAGGAAGGAGAATAACCATGCAAGTCATCCACATTGATCAGACCGCTCTGGATGCCGCCATCGAACTCTATCGCCAGCAGCTCCTCGCCGGCTCTGTCAAGCTCGCCAAAACCAAAGCAAAAGATAAAATCAACATCAATTTTACCGCCGATGCCTGGGCCAAACAGTCCCGCCTCATTGATGATTTCACTTCCGAGGTCGCCTGGCACGGCCTCATGCGCCAGCTCTCCCCCACTGAGTATGAAATCTATGATATCCTCGTCTACCCCCAGCAGGTCACTGGCGTCACCGTCGAAACCGACCAGGATAAATACAACGACTGGCTGCTCTCCCAGCCCGATGAAATCTTCAACAACATCCGCTACCAGGCCCACAGCCACGTCAACATGTCCACTTCCCCTTCCGGCGTTGATGACGAAAACGAGTCCAAAATTGTCAATAAGCTCAAGGGCAATGATTTCTACCTCTTCATGATCTGGAACAAGCGCGGCGAGTTCACCGCCCGCCTGTATGACTACGCCGCCAACAAAATCTACGATAAAGACGATATCTCTGTTACCTACACCGATACCCTCTCCGATTTTGCCGCCACCGCTCAGTCCCTTGTCACCAAAGCCCTGCCCGTCTATTCCGCAGCGCACCCTCCCGTCAAGCCCACCGGCGGTACCGTACCCCACGTCGTCTGGGATAACGCCGCCCGCTGCTGGATGGACGATGACGGCAATTATTACGACCACTACCCCACCTATTACGATTATCACACCAACGGAGGTGCCTTATGAATCTTGCCAAAAGCCTGGATGTCTTCTCCCCGCATGACGTCAAAGGCCGCATCCACATCATTGGCTGCGGTTCGGTCGGCTCCACCATCGCGGAGCTTCTTGCCCGCTATGGCCTGACCAACTTCACCCTCTATGATTTTGATACGGTGGAAAAGAAAAACATCGTCAACCAGATGTTCTTTGACCCTCAGGTCGGCCAGCCCAAAGTGGAAGCCCTCCGCGATATCCTCTGTGCCATCAACCCGGAAGCCAAAAATGATATCCGTCTGGAACCCTCCGGCTGGAACGGCCAGCCCCTCTCCGGTTACGTTTTTCTTGCCGTGGATAATATCGAGATCCGCCAGAAAATCGTGGATGCCAACCGCTTTAACACCTTCATTAAAGCCATGTTTGATGTCCGCACCGCCCTCTTCGATGCCCAGCTCTACGCTGCCGATTGGTCGGACCCCAAACAGGTCGCGGAATTCCGCGCCACAATGAACTTCACCCACGCCGAAGCCACCGCCCAGGTCCCCGTTTCGGCCTGCGGCACCACCCTCGGTGTTGCCCCCACGGTTCGCGTTGCCGCCTGTTATACCGTCACCAACTTCCAAAACTTCATCAAAAAAGGCGAGCTGATCCACACCGGCCTCTCTGCTCCCTTCAACCTCCAGGGTGAATCCGCATTCCTCGGTTTGTAACCCTGTCGTCTTAGCGTTCCATTAAATTTCGTTTGTGTTGTATACTGTAAGCTTTTTTCGCTTCAGGCTCTTCGGTCATATCCAAGAGCACGAATTTGTTACCCCGACCCACCCTCCTCTATGATCCTGGAGCAGGATCTGGCCATGACTCCCGATACAAGGATTCGCATCCGAAGATTCCCGACGGGCACTGAATGAGCTGAAAATACGAAGTCCAATCCAAAGACCTCGGCCATTTAGGATAGCAGCAGCACGAAAAGTCTCATCAGAATCGGCACCAAGCTCATCATCCCAGGGTCAGTTACAGCCAAAGCGGCGACGGAAACTGCGCCGGCTACCAGCATCTCCCATCAGAACACAAACATAACCCTCACATAAGGAGCACTCACATGGTTTACATCACTTATAACTGCCCGGAACGTTTCCGGGAAATGACGTTTGAAGAACTCCTCCGCGGGGATTTCAACCTCGCCAACCTTTCCACCGGCGGCCACGGTGCTACCCGTACCGTCATCTGCAACAAAGTTCCTTCCCGCATTATGCGCATCACCAAGGTGGAGCAAATGATCCTCCAGCTTCAGGCGTTCAACCAGCAGTATGAATCCCTTCGCCTCACCACTCCCCGTTCCAGCCTGTACAACCATTTTCCCATCCCCAAAGCTTCCGGCGGCCTTCGCTGGATTGATGCCCCCAATTCCGACTTAATGAAAGCCCTCAAGGAACTCAAAACCCTCTTCCAGTCCTGGATGTTTGCCGACCACCACACCTGCGCCTTCGCCTATGTCGAGGACCGCAGCGTCCTCTCCGCCGCCAAACGTCACCAAAAGTTCGGTGCCTGGTGGTTCGCCCATTTTGATTTCCATGGCTTCTTCCCTTCCACCACGCCGGCGTTTGTTCTCTCCCAGTTTGAACTCATTTATCCTTTCAACCTCATCCTCGCCAGCCCCACCGGCCGCGCGGAACTGATCAAAGCCTTTGACCTCTGCTTTCTCAACGGAGCACTGCCGCAGGGTACCCCCATCTCCCCGCTCATCACCAACATCATGATGATCCCCTTTGACCACGCCTTCGCCAAGGCCGTCAACCATTTTGAATCCGGCAAGCATAACCCGGACGGCACCCCCATCACCGATCGTCTCTGCTACACCCGCTACGCCGATGATATCATCGTCTCCTGCAAAGTTATCTTCAATTTCCATGCTGTCGAGCGCCTCATCGTCCAGCTTCTCTCCCAAATGAACGCTCCTTTCACTCTCAATGAAACCAAAACCCAGTTCCACTCCCGCGCCGGCCGCAACTGGATTTTTGGCGTCATGCTCAATAAGGATAACCAAATCACAGTCGGCTACCGCAAAAATAAAATCTTCAAAGCCACCATTGATACCTACTTCCGCGATAAACAAAAGGGCAAAAAGTGGTCGGATGAAGACCTTCAGTCCTTCCAGGGCAACATTACCTGGTTCAAGGATGTCCAGCCCGATACCACCAAATACATTATCCAAAAGTATAACGCCAAATACGGCCTTGACCTCGAAACCTGTATCAAGGCCGATCTCGCCCCGCCCAGCGTAACCGCATAATCCAAAAAAAATCAATTTGTTTTCAAAGGTAAAGTTTCGTTTTGATTTTATTTCAAGTCAAAGCCAAACACCCTCCGGTTATATCCGAGGGTTTGAATTTGTCCCCCTGTCCCACCCCCGTCCCACCCCCTGGCCACGACCCACTCGCGTCGCAGTAAGGACTCCATCCAGTCGTCGTACTACCAGACACACGACGGGTCGCCTCCACAGCGCATCAGAAAGGCCGAACTAACGCCCTGATCTTCAACAAGATAAGCGAGTAACATCGTCTGAAGCCCCAATCAAACTCAGAAGATCAGGAATCACCACCATCCGGTTCCGGTGGCTGCCTCTCATCAGCTTTCACAAATTGATTTTTATTTTCTCCATTCCGCCCCATGGTTCCGGGGCATTCCCAGGCGCTTCAGCTGTTTCTTCCTTTCTTAGCAGCTCGTTGCGCCCCCTGTTCGTGCGCCTGGTAAACGCACGGTCATGGTTTTACTTTCCTTTCGCTGGGCCTCCGGCCATCCCAATGGTTGGAGCGCCTGGTAATACCCCGGAACTCGCTTACATAATGAATTCAGGTGATTTTTATGAAACTTATCTCCCCCGGCTCACGGGTCAAATTCTTTACCGTAGGACCAGTTATCAGCCCGGATCACAACCCCCTGAAAACTAAATTTCAAATCATCTATCTCTCCGGCACCGTCCAAGAAGATATCGGCAACTGCGTCATCGTCTGGACCGATGATTCCCGCACCTTCCACGTCCCTCATGGATACATCACCGAAATCCAGGACCCCAACGATTCCTTTACCTATAAATCTCCCAACACCGTCCCCCCGTCTACCGTTTCTTTTGATGAAATTATTTCCGCCCTCTAATTCATACAGGTGATTCTTATGGACCCTTATTACATTCAACCCGGCACTCCCGTTTATTTCAAATATACAACGTTTAGCAATCTACCGAGCACATGTACAGGCTATCTTACCTTCCACGGCTTTGTCCAATCTGATAATGGCGCTTATGTCACCTTTGCTGTCCCCAGTATGAATAACAAAACATTTGTCGCCCCCCATTCTGCCCTTACTTATGACGATACCCCCGAAGCCGTTACCACTGCTCCTCTCCCCACTCCTTCCATCTCTTTTGATGAACTTATTTCTCAAGGCAGGTGATTCCTCATGACCCCTTTCCTCCCCGGCTATGAACCTGGCACCTGGGTCGAGATCGTCTCCGCTCCGGAAATGCTTCGCTCTCTTCAGTATGATTACGGCACCACTTTCACCCTCACCGATTCTCTCCCCTATGATCCTATCCTCGGCAAGCAGGGCAAGATCGTTGCCATCCTCGGCAAATCCGGCCTTCTCCGCCTCTACTTTCCTCACAGCGATTCCTACCACATCATCCAGCCAGGCATGATCTCCCGTACCATTCCCGCTCCGTATCCCAGCTTTGATTCCTTTATCGCAAACCTCTAACCCCCATCACAGAAAGGAAGCCTACCATGAATCCTACCTATAAAGTTGGCGATGTTGTCCAAATTATCTCCGAAGAAGAAGTTCGTTCCCATCCTACGGATGATTGCGGCAATTTTATTCTTATTCCTTCTATTTACGGCGCAAACGATTCTTTTCACAGAGATAAACTTCCTGTTTGCGGCTGTCCGGCTGTTATTACCCGCATTTTCAAAGGCAATGAAAGGAACCTATACGATCTCACCCCTCTCTTCGCTGAAGATAGAACCGTTTTTAACTGGAATGACTGGTTTTTCTCCGCCGCTGAATTTCACCCTCATATCGTTTCTCCGCCCCCGGTTCCTTCCATGTCCTTCGATGATTTGTTGAAAGGAGTTGCACAATGAATTTTCCCACCTACCCCATTGGCACCCTCGTTCAAATCATTTCTGCCGCAGAGTTTGACGCTCTTCCCAAAAATGATGCTGGCTGTGCGCTGTTTCTCGATCCCCTTCCTAATGGTAACGCAGATTTTATACCCCCTAAACGCCGTTCTCTTTGTGGCGGCATCATGCAAATTGCCCGTAAACTTGACGCTTCTGGCTTTTACTTCTTAAAACCCTACGATCTCTCCACCGCTGTCGATCCCTCCGCCGCTGCCAAATTCTCTTGGAACTCCGCTCTTTTCTCCCCCAATGAATTTCACCCCTATGTCACCTCGGTTCCCGTTTTCTCTGTTTCCTTTGACGATTTCCTGAAAGGAGGCATTTGAATGCCAGCCCCCTACCCCACCTACCACGTCGGTGATCGCGTCATCGTCCGCCAGTGGGATGATATGATGGAAGAATTCGGCTCCAATCCTTACGGTGATATCACTGTTCATCCCAATAAACTTTCTTTTATTCTTGACATGAAACCTTACTGTGGCAAAGAGTTTATTGTTGTCAAAATCGTTCATGATAAAGATCTTCCTGATGAACCCATTTATTTTCTCAATTATTCACCGGATGTTTATGTAGACCTTAATGATGGTGATTCTCCTCGCGGTTGGTTTTTCACCTCTGCCATGCTTCTCCCCGCAATCCTCCCCCATGAACCACAAAACCGTATTCCCACCCCTTCTCTCACCTTCGATGATTTACTTCAAGGAGTCTAATAACCATGGATATTGCCTTTAACTCTGCCGGTTATCCCACCTACAACATTGGAGATAAAGTTACCATCCGCCAATGGGACGATATGGCCTCTGAATTTGGTTTGAACGTATTTGGTGACATTAAAGTCCCAAAAGCTTGTTTCACAGAGCCTATGAGAAAATATTGCGGGAAGACACTCACCATTGTCCGTAAAAACCACTATCTATCTCCGAATTCTGATTGTTACTATTTCGGCGGTAGCACAATGGTTTTTACTTCCCTCATGTTTGAACAATCTTATCCCACAGTTGTCTCCTCCACTCTCTCCTTTGATGATTTGTTGAAAGGAATTACCTCTCAACTGGCAAATCCCCAAGTATAAATACCACGGCGCTTCCATGGCCAATTTTGCCAACCACACCCCGCCGTGCCCCAACGATCAACCTCAAAAATAAAACAGCCTAACAAGGTATAGAATCATTTGCTGATTATATTTTCAGTTCATGCTTCACTCTTCGGTTATATCCAAGAGTTCGAATTTGTTACCGCCTCCCCCTCCTGGATCGCAGGCGCCTTCTGCAGACTGAGCACCTCATCGCGCGCTCGCGATGACACCAAAAGACCCACCACAGAGCCAAAACAAGCGATAACACGTCATGCGCAAGACAAACTTTTGATCCACCCAAGAAGACCGTTTCCCACCAGCTTGTTCCCTGTTTTATTTTGAATCTATTTTTTTACATCAGAAAGGATCAACCATTATGACCAAACTTACCTACACCCTCGCTATCATCAACGGTACTGTCTGCTATGAATGCCAGCCCTCCACCCCGCACGCCTTCTATTCGGGCGGCGGCTGGTTCGCCCCGTTTTGCACTGTCCTCGAACTCACCCGCAAAAACACCGTCAAAGCATAACAAATATCCAATATCTATTTATCCCATATCACAGAAAGGAACTTTCAAAATGACTCAAAATCTTACCCTCGTTACCCAAAAGCCTTTTGGCTCCCTCACCTGCAACTTCTATAAAGATGATGCCATTGAAAACGAATTTTATATGACAAGGCGTCAAATTGGTGAAGCACTAGGCTATGTAAAAGCTGATGATGCTATTCAGCAAATTCATGATCGAAATAAAGACCGTCTTGATCCACTTTCAACAACCCTCACTTTGGGGGGTGTTGAAGGAAATAGATGGGTAAATCGAAATACCCGTGTCTACACCCTCCGCGGCGTTATGGAAATCTGCCGCTTCTCCCGCCAGCCCAACGCGGATAAATTTATGGACTTCGTATGGGACGTTATGGGATCCCTTTACCATGGCCGCAGCGTCCTCGCCACCCCGGACCAAACTTCCGCCGTCGCCATGCAAACCATCCAGGCCCTCGTTGATTCCACCCTCAAAACCCAGGCCGAAACCACCCGCTGCATGGTTACAATGACCTCCACCCTCGCTGCCCTCGCCAACCACTTTGCCGGTGCTGTCCCCGCTCAGCAGCTTGTCCCGCAGCCCGTCACCGTCACCCCCAAGGATTATGCCGTCCATAATGAACCTGCCCCCAGTTCCAAAAACGAATCCACCCCGGCACCTGCCCCGCAAAAGTCAAATGTCTCTGTTGCTGTAACCTCCAAACCTGTATCCGCCCCCGTCACCTGGCGCGATGAAGTCTACCAGACCATGGATAAAATCATCCGCAACGCCCCGGAGCTTTACTCCTCCCGCCGCGATATCCTCAGCCAGATCTACACCAAAATGAAACGCGATTACGGCTTTGTCCAGGAGCAGGAGCGCATCAACTACCGCAAGTCCCACCCCGATGTTTCTTATCTCTCCACCATCCAAATTATCGAATCCTCCACTACCTACCGCGAAATCTTCGATTCTATTTTGAACGATCTCTATAACGATGCCATCATCAAGCACGTCCGCAAAAACGATTCCAACCCCAACTCTCAGCTTCCCCTTGGTGTCCAGCGGGAACTCGGCCTCATTAAAACCGAACCCTGCATCATCAAATCTCCGGCCACCTCCGTTCTGGATGAACAGCCCGTCCCCGCTCCCCTGCCGGATGAATCCGCAAAGCAGCCCCAGCCCGCCCCTTCTCAGTCCCTTTTGGATGAACGTGCTGCCGCCATCAATGCCGCCATTGCCAAGGCCGCTGCTATCTATTATGATACCTCCTGCAACTTCTCCGTCACTTACCGCAACGTCTATAAAATCATGAACACCGATTGGAACGAAGCTCACATCCAGTTCCGCAACCGCTATAACCGCACCGCCCAGCAGCTCAAAACCCTTGTCATGTACAGCGGCGTCCTGTTTGATCGCTTCAATGCCGCCGTCAACACTTATATTAACGCCGCATCCAAGCCGGAAGTTGAATCCGCACCCGTAAAGGAGGCTTGAAATATGTCCACCCTCACCATCCCCGTTCAAACCAAACAAACCCTCACCGGCACCTACGCCAAATCCGGCAATGATCTTTATTTCATCTCCGAAGAACCCGACCTCTTCCCGCCCAACCCCCGCACGGATTGGGATTGCTACTCCACATTCTATATTGCCCCCAACCGTTATTTCTCCGGCGATATACCTGTCAGCGCTTTTGTCCCTGATGTCAAAGTCGGCATCGGACCTGAATACGTCAAGCTTCCCATCTATGTCTACGTTCACTCCGCCATCGCTCTCTCCACCACGCCGTTCCATGATGATTTTGATTCCGGCTGCTGCGGTTTCGCCGTCTGCACCCGCCAGGACGTGGCCGACCTCGGCTACTCCACCCCGGACTGGCGCTCTCATGCGGAGGACGTAATCAAAACTGAACTTGAACTCTATCAGCAGTACCTCAACGGCGAAGCAAAAACTCTCACTCTCTATCAATATAACCCCGATTCCAATGAGTGGGAAGTAAACGATTCCTGCGGCGGCTGCTACAACATCGAATCCGATCAGGATATGGTTGATGTCTTCTTTTCCAACGCCACCGCCCTCGACCACCCCGATTTTGAATCCTGAACCCCCTACATACAAAAAGGAAGTTGATCCCATGTTCTACACCGTTAATGATAAAGAATATTCTTCCGATTCCACCCCCAACCAAAAAATTCTCGACCAGCTCATCAACCGCGAAGTCTTCTGCAATATGAACCAGGAAATGGATTTTATCCTCTCCGCCCTCGCTTATGACGCCAGCATCCCGGAAGATCCTCCTTTCGATGAATCCGATTACGAATCCGCTATCTGTGATGCTTCCTTCCAAACCTGCTCCGAGTGCGGTAATTCCAGCTACTTTGATGAAGTTGATGTCCCGGACCTCGATGATTCCAAATTTCAAAACCCGAATTATGATCCTGACGTCCCGGAACCTGTTGACCCCTATATCTGCCCCGTCTGCGGCCTCACCTACCCTACTCTCGCCCAAGCCCGTGCCTGCTGCGAGTCCGAAACCGTTCATGTCTGCCAGTGTTGCGGTGCTGTCTACAGCGACGATGAATACGATGACCTCGACACCACCCCGCCCGAAATCTTTGAATGGTGGGCAGTCTCCAACTGGTTCGGTGAAAAGCTCAAAGCCCGCGGTGAAGTCGTTCTTGATTGCTGGGGCAAGTCCTACTGGGGCCGTCAGACTACCGGTCAGGCCATCTCTCTTGATTTCGTTATCGCTTCCATCGCCAAGGAAATGCAAATCCTGGATGGCCAGCTCCATTCCTGGGCACCCAAACCTCAATCCAAATCCGGCAGCCCCGCCCCTATGCCGAGTCCTATCATCCCTGACGCTGATTGTTATGGCGCTTACACTGTTTGATGAGGTGATTTTCTATGACATTCCAAGACCTCTACCTCGGCCAGCGCGTCCGCGTCCTCTCCTGGGATGAACTCAATTCCATCAGCCATCATGATAGTGCCTATGGTATTTACTTGCCGGACAACTCATTCTTTAATAGCGAAATGAGATACCTTTGCGGTGCCACTCTCACCATCGTAAACGAACCTTCCTATTTTGACAGAGATAAACGTTATCTTTCTTCCGATATCTTCCAGTTTGATGATCCTATTCTCTCTCTCTTTCATGGCACCCCCTCTACAATTGGATTCCGCCGCTGGCTCCTCTCACCCGCCATGCTCACCCCTCTTAACGAATCCTCTCCCGTCATTCCTCCCGCCATCTCTTTTGACCAACTCCTTACCGGAGGTGAACTCCCTCAATGAAATCTCTTAACCCTGCCGATTATCCTACCTACAACGTCGGAGATAAAGTTACCATCCGTCAGTGGGATGATATGGAATCCGAATTTGGTTTGGACGAATATGGTGGAATCAAAGTCCCAAAAACTTTCACAGAGTTTATGAAAAAATATTGCGGACAAACACTTCCTATTGTTCATGTAAACCGCTATCCATCTCCAAAATTTGATTCTTATTTTTTCGACGGTACTTCCGTGGTTTTTTCTTCCCCTATGTTTGAACAATCCAAACTCCAATCCGTTCCGCCCTCTTCTCTTTCCTTTGATTCTCTTCTCCAAGGTGGTGACTTCTTTTGATTTCTCCTGAAACAATCGATCTTTTTTACCCCACCATCCTTCCTAACCAAAAAATTCTCTTCCCCTCCCTCGCTCAATGTAAAGCTCTCTATGATGATTTTCGCCAAAGCTCTGATCTACGCAAACAATTCGTCGCTCGCTATATGAATTTATCAAATTGGGTTCGTTTCGGTTTCATTCCTGTTTCTGACGTTACCGCCGTTTCCCGCGGTGATTTTGATTCCCCTCAAATCGTCACTACCACAGGTGTCTGCAATAAAAATTTCTTTGGGTTCACAACTCAGGACGGCAAACTGTATTACGCTTCAAAAATTTATGCCGCCTACCAATCTCTTATGGAATCCTCCCCCGTGCCTACCCCTCCCCCTTCCGTTTCCTTTGATGATTTACTTCAAGGTGGTGCTTAACCTATGCCGTCTTACCCTCACAGATTTCAGCCTGGCGATACGGTCACAATCCGCGCCTGGGATGATATGCTCTCTCAATATGGCAGCTTCAGCGGTGAATTAGGAATTAAAACCCCTTATATAATCTTTAGCGATAGTATGAAACAGTATTGCGGTCGCTCTTTCAAAGTCAAACATGTCTGGCCATCCATTAACGATAAATATTGGATTTATAAATTGGACTGCTGCTATTTCCCTTTTACTGAAGACATGTTCGTTTTTGCCCCACCTGTTCCTGCTTCTACCATTTCTTTCGACGATCTTATGAAAGGAGCCACATAATGAGTTCGTATTTTCCTCAAGTCGGTGATTTTGTTATGATCCGCCCCTGGGATGATATGGTAAAAGAGTTTGGCACTGATTCCTATGGGGATATCCCAACGCTTCCTGCCGCCATCTTTCAAAGTATGAAACAATATTGCGGTCATTTCTACACTGTTGAACGTGTAACCACTACCGCTGTTGGCTCCTGGTGCTCTTTTGCGGATGTAAACTATGATTTTCCTGTCTGTTCTCTTGTGTTACCCGTCTTTGAATCCTCTCTCATCTTTGATGGCCTTCTGAAAGGAGCTTCTTAATGAATTTTAACCCTCGGCCCGGTGATACCGTCACCATCCGTACATGGGATGACATGGCAGAAGAATACGGTTTGAATGAAAGTGGTGGAATTAAAACTCCGTATATCACCATTTTGCAAGGTATGAAACAATTCTGCGGCTACTCTTACATTGTGAAAGATGTTTACAATACATCTGATAGACGAATGTATTCTTTTTACGGTTTCCATTATATCTTCCCTATCTGTGCTCTTGCCAGTTATTCTCCCTCCCTGCAGTCCATCCCCATTTCCTCCGTCTCTTTTGATTCCCTCATCCAGCCTCTCACCACCCCCTGAAAGGACCACCCCAATGAAACAATTTTTCCAAACTGACCCGGACACCCGCCAGTTCTGCCGTGCGCTCTCTCCCACTACATACCAGTTCACTGACATCGTTCCTTTTTACTCCAAATCGGCTTCTCCCAACCGCAATTATTATGCCGTTGCCGCCGAAACGATCGACCTCTCTGCCTATACCATTCGCCAGCTGGAACAAGCCGTTGAACCTTATTACTGTTCTCTGCGCGGTCTTGTCTCCGCCTATGGTTCTGATACCACCTTGCCGGAAATTCTGCAAATCATCGCGGAATGTGTCTTTGAAAATATTGAAACCCCAAAACTTGTTTCCCCTGCTGCTGATTATCCCTGTGTTGTCTCCTACCAACGCCAGTGGATCTCCCGTCAGGAATCTACCCCCGGCCTTCCCAAAACGATGTTCAAATCCCTTACCGATTCCGCCGCTGCATCTTAAAGGAGATGATTTCATGTCCTACTTTACCCGCTACACTCTCGATGTCTTCCGCAATGACACCCCCGCTTTTATCCCGGAGCAAACCCGCTGTGCCATCCAGCATGAACTCCAAACCTTTTACGCCGATGTTTCCCCTTACCTCAGACCCTTCGATCCTTCCGCCTATTTTTATGATGACGAGAACGATATCCTCACCTTCGACCCCGAAAACGAATGTCCGTTCGATATCGCCAACGATATGATCGCCCTATCCCGCTCCTTCCCTTCCCTCACCTTCCGCATTACCTCCAAAGGCGAATGTGACGATGACTACTGGCGTCAGTATTTTGTCAATGGCAAAACCTGTACCTGCCTCGGCAAAATCGAAATCACTTACGCCCCTTATAATCCCCGCAACCTCAAAGCTCCGTACTGATAACCGTATCACTTCCCATTTTTGTAATATTTTCCACCACCTTGTTTTATTTTTAACATTGTTCTATAACAAAAATCAAAAGGAGTTACATATTTATGAAAATCGTCAACACCGACATCAAGTACCAGATCTACGATGATTCCCTTCGCACCTTTGATTCCCTGCCCGCTGCCACCTATTGCGTCCGCTTCTCCAAGCTCAGCGGCTTCTATCTGGAATCCCGCCCCAATATGCAGGTCAACGAAACGGTCTATGGCCCGCATGAATCCAAGGTCGAAAAAGTCATCGCGTCCTACAACGCTTTCCCGCGTTCTCTTGGCGTCATCCTCAGCGGCGCAAAAGGTATCGGCAAGTCCATGTTTGCCCGCCTGCTCTCCACCCGCGCCATCTCTGCCGGCTTGCCCGTCCTCATTGTCGATGAAGCCATCCCCGGCATTGCCTCCTATCTCGAATCCATCGACCAGGAAGTCATGATCCTCTTTGATGAATTCGATAAAACCTTCGCCCACCCCTCCGATAATGATAAAACCGATCCTCAGTCCACCATGCTCTCCCTGTTCGATGGCACCTCCAATGGCAAGCGCCTCTTCGTTGTCACCTGCAATGATCTCAAAGGTCTCAATGATTTCCTTGTCAACCGTCCCGGCCGCTTCCACTACCACTTCCGCTTCGATTACCCCACCGCCGATGAAATCCGCACCTACATGCAGGATAAGCTCAAATCGGAATATTACGACCAGATCGATGCCGTCATCGGTTTTGCCGGTCGCGTTGACCTCAATTATGACTGCCTGCGTTCCATTGCCTTTGAACTCAACACAGGCCTGCCTTTCACGGAAGCCATCAAGGATCTGAACATTGTCAACCTCAACGCTGAGCGCTATAACATCACCATGAAATTCGCAAACGGTGTTGTCTATACCGCCAGCAATGTCCGCCGTGATCTCTTCGATCCCTCCTCGGAAGAATACGTTCGATTCTATAACAAAAACGGCGATTTTATCTTCGAAGTCACCTACAACAATGATTCCGTTCAGTTCGATAAAACCTCCGGTACTCCCTTTGTTGAAGGTAAGGACCTCACATTTGAATACCGCCACATCTCCGATGATGAACTCTCTGACCCGGACGAAAAGGCTTGCTATGATGCCATCGCCCAGATCAAATCCACCACTCCCGACGCTCTCACCTTCCGCCGCACCCGCTCCCGCGATATCCACTACGCTGTCTAAGGGGGTTGTCCCATGTCCGCCACAAATCCACTTTACGATGAAGAGCTTCACTGCCGTCACTGCGCTTATCAGGGCATCAAATGTAAGCGTGCCAATAACATCACCGTCAATCTTGTTTCGGATTGCGCCCATCCTCACTACGGTTCCTATCAGGGCATTTGTTCTGATTTTGCTCCCAATCCCAACTACCCGTTCTACTTCAAAAACTGGACAAGCTTCCAGGATTATTTTGATCACGCCGCCCCGGATATCCCCCGTCCCAACCTGGCCGACCAAACTGCCGCCGCTGTTTTCTGTTTCAATGGCGATCGTAGTACTCTTTACTTTGTCAGCCAGAACGATTTTATCTTCGGCAACCTTTATCAGGATGGTAAGCTCCGCACCGTCTACCGCCAGGTCAAAACCAAAAACATTCATTCTTCGTCCGGCTATTCCTATCCAACCGAAGCCTGTGATTTCACTCCTCTGCCCCAAGGTGCTTCTGTTCCGCTGGAAGCTGTCTGCACCACCCAGCCCGCCTATCCGCCTTTAATCTACACCCCGCCTCTTACCCCGGAACAGGATTGTCCTTACCCCTATGATGAAACTTTTACCCCAAAAGTTTGGGAAGGCAATGATTTCATGCCGCCGCCCACCGTCTGCCCCTGGGGTTCCAACGTCCACCGCTGGCTCTCTTATTTTGGCGAAGGCTACACCTCGGCAAAGGATGATTCTCCCCTCGATCTCTACTGTGCTCCGTCCGCTGGCATCCGCCTGCAAGTTACCGGCCCCTACTTCTTCTTAACGGAAACTCACCCCGGTACCGAGCTTCTTTTCACCAACAATGAATCCCATCGCAACTTTCTGGCTCAAAACTACCCTCTTGCCCACCGCGATATGTCCAGGGACCGCGCCCTTCAACTCCTCTCCCGCACAAAACCGGATTGCAAACTCTGGCAGATTTTGCGTGCTCACTGCCTGCCCCTTGCCCAGTCCGCCTATGATTTCACCCAATAAATCGGGTATTTGCAAAAATAGGTGGTTTGAATAAAACCATCTGTTTTTACAAATACCACAGGCATTTGGATGTTTGTTGCGCCTATCGATTTTCCCAGTTGATAGCTCCGCACGAGTGGCATTGTCTCGTACAATACCGCTCACAGCAAACACCCAGCCAAGGGAAACACAACCTCCTGTTTCAGCAGGAGAGACTTACAGTAAAAGGAGGATAGCGTATATGCCTACTGTATATGTGTTAAACAAAGATGGTAAACCTTTAATGCCAACGACTCGCTGTATGCATGTGCGCCATCTCCTTAAGAATGGAAAAGCACGAGTCGTAAAATCAAAACCGTTTACTATCCAGTTGCTTTATGAAACTGATGATGTAGTTCAACCCCTATACTTGGGTATCGACCCTGGTAGGACCAACATCGGCGTTGCCGTTGTCAAAGCAGACGGGGCGGCGGTCTTTACTGCGCATCTTGAGACCCGCAATAAGGAAGTCCCTAAGCTGATGAAAAAGCGTAAGGAATCACGCTGCGCAAGACGCACCAACGGCAGACGCTGCCGCCGTCAGCGGAGAGCAAAAACCAACGGCACTATTTCTAAGAAGTGCGTAAAGCAAACCACTGCTCAAAATGGTAGTGTTAGTAAACGTGCAAAAGAAATTGGCGTTATCAAGCGCCATCTTCCGGGTTGTGAGAAAGATGTACTTTGCATTGGTATCAAAAACAAAGAGGCAAAGTTCACCAATCGTGCAAGACCGGAAGGATGGCTTACGCCTACTGCAAATCAGTTGCTACAGACACACATCAACTTGGTGAAGAAAATTCAGAAGTTTCTTACTATCAGTGATGTTGTGCTTGAAGTCAATAAATTTGCGTTCATGCAGCTTGACAACCCTAACATTCAGAAATGGCAGTATCAGCAAGGCCCACTCTACCAAAAAGGGAGCCTTGAAAATGCTGTTTCTGAAATGCAGGAACACCATTGCCTATTTTGTGAGAAGCCCATTGAACATTACCATCATGTAGTACCAAAATCCGAAAACGGTAGCAACACTATCGCCAATATTGTTGGTCTATGCACGGAGCATCACAATCTCGTTCATAAGGATGCTACCTGGCAAAAGAAACTCGCCAAAGAAAAAGTCGGACTCGTCAAAAAGTACAGTGCTTTGAGCGTATTGAATCAAATCATTCCGGCATTGACGAAAGAGATGAATTCTCTTTTTCCGAAGCATTTCTTTGTGACCAATGGTAAAAGTACCTACGACTATCGTACAGCGCACGGTGTGAGTAAAGACCATTGGCTTGATGCTTATTGCATTGCCTGTTCTGTTTTACCCAACGATGTTTGTGATAGCAATATAAACAGCCATGTGCCATACGAATTAAAGCAGTTCCGCCGCCATGATAGAAGAGTGCTACACAAAGCGAACATGAGCCGCGTGTACACACTCAATGGCAAAACAGTGGCAACGAATCGCCACAAGGCCATTAAACAGACTACCGACAGTTTGGAAGAGTTTCGTCAAAGCCATCCAGGTGATGTTTGCAAGCTCAAGGTGAAAGAGCATCATCCTGCATATAGAAACTTGAACCGTAACTATCCAGGAAGTGTATTTCTTGTTGACGGGCAAGTTCATGTGATGCAAGGAGTTAGCGGCTCACATAATGGCAAAGCAGATGGATATTACAATACGAATGGCAACGCATATCCATATTATAAATGTAAATTTGTTGTCAAAAACGAAGGAATTGTATTTGCATAAATTAGTAGACCACCTATTTTCAAATAGAAAATCACCTAATTTTGCAAATACCCAAATCCAACAAGGAGCTGACCCACTCCCCTCATGTCTTCCCGTCTTGATCCCCTTGCCCGCAATTATTATCGCCGCAACAACTACCGGCAAACAGCTGGCTACCCCAAGCGTGAATGGACGACCGAGGAAATGAATCTTATCCTCGCCCACTCCATCCCCGACCGTCAGCTTTCCGCCCGTCTTCAGCGCAGCGTCCAGTCCATCCAGGTCATGCGCTGCCGTCTTCGTTCCAAATAATTTCAATTTTCAAAATCCAAGGAGGTAACAATTATGTTAGGTGGTTTTGGTTTAATTCTCGGTATCGCTGGCCTGTTCGGTTCTGCCGCTGCAGCTGGTTACACATCCAATGATATTAAAGATTTTAATGCCCTCGGTGCCTATCAGCGCTCCATCTCAGAACCCACCCCGGAAGAGAAAGCCATCTATGAAAAGTGGCGTGGCAAAACGTTTAATCAGCGGCATGAAGCTTTTTCAATGCTTGCAGGGGAACATCACGTTGATTGTGCCGATGCCAAACGTATCTGGTGGCAGCATATCTTCGAGGATGAAAAAGTTGAGGTCAACCCCAACTATCTTGACCGTATCAGCGGCGTGCATGACCGCGCTCTGACCTATAAGGCAGAACAAATCGGCAAAAAGCGCCGCGGCTGGTAAGGCAGGTGAATCCTTATGCCCATCAAATTTCTTCTCCTCCTCCTTATGTTTTTCTCCCACCTCATTGCCGATTACAATCTTCAGGGCATCCTCGCTGATCTCAAGCAGCGTCTCTGGTGGGACCTCAAGTACTCCAAGGTATTCGTTCAGGAACACTATCCTGTTGATTACATCACCGCCCTCATCGAACATTCCTTCATGTGGTCAACTTGCATTACGATCCCGCTTCTGGTTTATTCTCTGTTCTTCCCCTATAACCCCCACACAATCGTCTATTTCTGTTCCTCCATTCTTACCAATACCGGTTTTCATGCTATTATTGACCACCAAAAAGCAAACGAAGGTTCTATCTCTCTTACCATCGACCAGCTCCTTCATACCGGTCAAATCTTTTTTACCTGGCTGTTCTTCGTTCTGTCCTATTAAAAAAATAAAAACCAGGGTCGCAAAACCCTGGCGTACATCCTCCCATTCAAAGGAGCGTTGCTTATGAATTCTATCCCTCAGTCCTCCCAACAGCTTGTTGAGCTGCTCAAATCCAAATCTCTTCACATCTCTGCTGCCGAAAGCTGCACCGCCGGCCTCTTCTCTTCCTCTCTCGCCAGCATCCCCGGCGCATCCAGCGTTATGGAGTATGGCTTTGTCACTTACTCTGCCGCTGCCAAAACGAACCTTGTCTCCGTCAAACCGGATACCATCAAGAATTATACTGTTTATTCCGGTCCTGTCGCCGCCCAAATGGCAATCGGCGCAGCTCAAAAATCCGGCGCAGAGCTTGGCGTTGGTATCACCGGCATTGCAGGTCCTCATGCGGAATCTCAGCCTGCCGGCACTGTCTATATCGCCGTTGCCAATTCGGAGATCCAAAATGTTTTCGTTCGTCGCTATCTTTTTCAGGATCACGACCGCAACATCATCCGCCAAAAAGCCGTCCTTGCTGCCATGGATCTTGTTACCGCCGTTATCACTTCTACCGGCCGCCAGCCCCACTTTGCCTGGTCCTGCAGTCCCGCCATCATCCATACCGTAACCGAATCCAAAACCCACTCATTCTAATCACTATATAATAAGGTAGGTAATTTGCTATGAATAGAGAACGCCGCTCCAGAATTCGCGGTCTTATCAAGGCTTTCAAGGATCTCTCCTCCACCATTCAGAATGATCTCTCCTCCCAAGTTCAGGACCTGCACGATCTTGAGGAAGAAGCCTTCGATAATATGCCGGAGTCTATGCAGGATTCCGACCGCGGCACCGCCATGCAAGATGCCATGGATGAGCTTCAGTCCGCTGTTGATCTCTGTTCCGAAGCCTCCGATGCCATTGATTCCATCGTGGATTCTTTACAGGCCGCTACAGAATGATCTTCCCTCCCCATCAGGTAGTCTACTGTGCAGTGCATCTCGTCCGCCAATACACCCAGCGCCCAAAACCCTGGGTAGTTGATTCCGTTCTCCCACCCCATCACGGTGTGGGTTCCGCATCGCAGCCGCTCTGCCAGTTCCCGCTGGCTTATCCCGTTTGCCTTGCGCCACTCTCGTATAATTTGCCCAATCTCCATATTTTCGTGTCCCCTTTTCAATGTTAGTACAGGTTTCCGTTCTAGTATCTTGAATTCCTTTGTGCTATACTCGCATT